>JGI24143J45723_1000101_pt1 | contig 44075 bp, 45 predicted proteins | sample BarGraIncu00432A_FD_45723 | JGI IMG/M metagenome (IMG submission 45723) | reverse complement strand
CAACGTGAAGCAGCTACTTCTCCTCCCCCCCCCCCTGGACCAGGTAGCCGCCTGTACTACTCTGAGCGCAGTCATCGCGGCCCTGGTAGTTATCCCGGATCCTCCCCTACCGGAGACTGCCGTGGTTCTCGAATTCGAGTCGGAGATGTACGGCCGCCTCGTAGATATCGGTGTCGGGACTTCAACTATCATCGAGCTACTTCATCTCCTCTTCATCAGTAAGGAATATAGCCTGGTGCGCCATGCTGCTTAGGGAACCGGAGACCTACGTCCCCGATAAAGGGCATAGCCTTACCCCTGAGGAGTTTGTCCAGGCCGTGCGCCAGACGGCCCACATCAGCAAGATTACGAGCAAGAGCTGTAAGCGCGAGGGTACCAACGACAGTTACCGACTCGGGTGGATATGATGGCAAAGATCGCACAACCATCCCAGCTCAGCCAAGCCAGAATGAAGCGTGCAGCCGAAGACCTGGTGCAGCTGCTTGAGGAGTGCCTCCCTGCCGAGTCCCTTGACTGGCTCCAGGACGACCGGCCGGATCTCGACCGCTACCTGCATGAGGCGAAGGCCGCGCTGACCATTGCAGCGGTAGATGGTGATAAAAAAGATTTTGCTGAGGCCATCAGAGGCTGTGCCTCGATGTTTCTGCAGGTAGCGTGGATATGCGAGCGGGAAGAAAATAGGCTTCGCAGGATGACGTATAGCGGGGTTTCCCCCGCATATGCGGGTGCAGGTATCAATTAAAAGAGGGGGCATCATGAATGAGCAGCCGGATTTAGTATCCCTGGCGAACTTAGGCAGGGGCGGCGCCATTGAGCGCTTTGATGACGAGTTCCAGCGCGCATTGGATAACGTGTTGGATGTGAACACCGGGGAGGGCGCCCGCACAGTTACCTTGAAGGTGAAGCTGAAACCGAACAGTGCGCGTACTTTCTGCGAAGTAAACATTTCCTGTTCTGCTTCGCTGGCCAGTGCCAAACCGTTCGCTACCCAGATATTCGTCGGTAAGGAACGCGGCAAGGGTATCGCGACAGAGTACGATCCGGAGCAGCTCAAGCTGCCCATCACCGAGCCGACGCCTCTGAGATCGGTAGCAGGGGAGGTTAAGAAGATATGATCAAAGAGGGCATTGAAAAGATACTTGAACTGGCGAAAGTCGAACGCTTCCAGATCGGGGAACGCGAATACCTTACCGCCAACGGTAAAACATTCCCGATCCATCCGCCTACCCAGAAGTCATTCCAGGTAGGCAGCCTGGTGGCGATCTCCGATTACCTCGGTCGTAATCCCGACGAGCTGGATCTTGCCGCTGTAATCGTCCATGTGGCCAGCCCGGTACAGGTCAGGTTGATGTCGCCCGCCCTGGAACCGTGGCTCGACCGTCACGACTACCTCGAGGCTAAAAGCACGCCTCGGGCTTTTCCGTTTGGCAGATCGATGGATGTTGGAAATTTCATCGTATCTCTGCAGGCCTTCTTCGTCCCGACCGAGACCACGAAAGCCTTGCAAAAACTGGTCAGCTCGTTATCTGACCAGTCCGCCGTGGATTACACCGATGACGGCATAGGCCAGCAGGTAACGGCGAAGACGGGCATCGCCCGACTCGGAACTGTCGATGTCCCCAACCCCGTGAGGTTGGCGCCGTACCGTACTTTCCATGAGGTCGAACAGCCTGAGAGCGCCTTCGTCTTCAGGATCTCGAAGGGCGGGAACCAGGGCCCGCTGTGCGTGCTCCATGAAGCGGACGGCGGTAACTGGGAACAGGAAGCAGTCGAAGGGATCCGCGGTTGGCTGGCAGAGAAACTGCCGGCAGGGACTGTAATACTGGCATAACGAGCGACGAGTGCAGATTGAAGGTTGGACTTTAGGGCACAGACAATGTGCCCTAGACTCGAAGGTTCAATTGGCAACACTGACTACTGAGGAATGCAGATGAAGAAGCTGATCGAACAACTGATAATCTACCTTGTCATCACATGGTTCCCGTTCGTCACCAGATCCATCGTAAGAACCATCATCGATGAGCTCGTGGCACGCTCCAATGCCTCTAGCCCTGCCCCCTTTCCCCCCTCTGCTACCTGCGGACTTCCCAGCAATCATCTTGGACGGACGGCATGTTTGTAATCAAGATTAAGGGCATCGACGACTTGCTGCAGGGGCTGACCGGAATGGAGCGGCAGATTCCTTATGCTGCTGCCAACGGTGTCAATACGACCGCGCGCAGGGTTCAGAGCGGGCTCCAGACGGCAATGGCCTCTGTATTCGACCGACCTACGCCGTTCACCATGAACAGCCTGCAGTTGACGCCTGCGCGCGCACCAGGCGGACCGCTCCAAGCCAAGGTCTGGTTCAAGGATCCGCCGAACCTCGGTACGAAAGATCACTTCCTTCTGCCGCAGGTGGATGGTGGAAGCCGCCCCTTAAAGCCTTTCGAGATGGGAATGGGCGGGCGGTTTATCACCCCGAGCAAGTACGCTACGCTCGACCAATACGGGAACCTCGGCAGAGGCCAGATCACCAAGCTGCTCTCCATCTCGGGCGGCTTCCACGATGTCGGCTTTGCTATGAATGCCCGCTCGGCAGGCAAGAAGAAAGAGTTCTTTCGGCTTCTCAGTCAAAGAGGAAAGCTCCCTGCCGGTATCTACCAGAGGGTTGTAGGTGATGAGGCGGGCGGGCGGGCCGGGCGCTATCTGCTCGGCCGTGCACTGACTAAGCAGGGCAAGATCAAGGGCGGGCTGAGGGCCCTACGCGACCGCACCCTTGCACTCTACCCGAGGGGACTGCAGCCTGTTGTGCTGTTCCCTCGCAACGCGCCGACCTACCGTCCGCGTCTCGATTTCTTCGGCATAGGCCAGCGCATAGTCGATGCCAGCCTGCGCTCTGACGTAGCACGCTCGGTACAATCCGAGATCACCAGGGAGTTATCATACCGTGCCAGTCATTGATGCCAGACAGCCCGCCCCTCTCCCCCCGCGCCCCCTCGTGAGGAGCGCGTCCTTCCAGATCATTAGAGACGTGCCAAATCCTCTCATTAAAGGCGCGGGTCCTCCCTGGGGGTCTCCCCTATGCGGGTAGTTCGACCCTCATCAATTCGCTACGTGTGAACTTTTTTTGAGTTGCAATTTTTCGGAGGGCTGAAAAGTGAGTGATATTATTGGTTTGTCCGCTGGTAAGTGCCTGGCTAAGTTTTCTGCCGACGATCTCTCCTGGCTGGGCGCTGGTCACTGGGTCATCGACCAGCTGCACCCGACCGGACAGCGTTGCCCGCACTGCCAGACTGAGCTGACCGACGAGAAGCGCCTCGGCCGCTGGTACCAGTGCGAGCGGATCCAGTGCCCGAATAAGGGGTGCGGCCGCTTTTTCACCTCCCTGACGGGAACTATCCTCCAGGCTTCCCAGCTTGACCCGCGTGAAATCTACCTTCTTGCGGTCCTTTCGGAGCTTGAAGTACCCCCGGCAAAAATAGCTAAGGTCATCGCCGTCCACAAGGACACCGTGCGCAGCTGGCAGGCAAAGTTCCAGGCTCTGGCGGAGGTCGTTGGTGCCTGATTTTTCTAACCATGATGACGCGCTCAGCCAGATGCGTGACTACGGGCTTATTGTTGATCAGCTCCTGGTGGACACTGCGCGCCCCGTTCGCTGCAGGACTGAGGACAGCCCGCGGGAAAAGCGGGGCTGGTACTGGCTCTCTTGCCTGAACGTCTCGGGCGACTCCCTCGTCATCGGTGCATACGGGATCTATCGAGGCTCCGATAATGGCAAACAGACCATCGCGCTCTCCAAGGAGAAACGGGGGCACCTGACCCCCGAGCAGCTCCTGGCGCAAAAGGTGAGACACCGGGAAGCCAATAAGCAGGCCGAGGCTGAGCGCCGGCGCGAAGCTGACCTGGCGTCCAAGCGTGCCGCCAAGACCTGGGCAGCCAGCCAGCTAGATGGTGACAGCGAATACCTCGACCGCAAGCAGGTCGGCGCCCATGGCGTCCGGTTCAGCGAGACCGGCGCCGTCATTGTACCCATGTGTGATGACCGTAATTCCATCCGGGGGCTACAGTTTATCCTGCCTCGAGGACATGAGCGCATAGCCAGGACTGGCCGGGACAAGGAATTCTGGCCCAAAGGCCTGCAGATGCGGGGGACTTACCACCTAATAGGCAAGGCTTCGGGCCGGATCCTACTCCTTGCCGAGGGCTACGCGACTGCTGCGACCCTTCATGAGGCTACCGGTCTTCCCTGCGCTGCTGTCTGGTCCGCCAATAACATCATGCCTGCAGCCCAGGCCCTTAAAAAAAAGTACCGCCGAGCGCACCAGCTGATCTGCGCCGATGACGACTGGGTGCAGAAGTGCGACGCCTGCCATAAGTTCACTACGGTGGCGACCGATACCTGCCTGCACTGTGGCCAGCCCCACAAGAAAACCAATGCCGGAGTCCTCAATGCTGAAGCCGCGGCAGTCGCTACCGATGGTGCCTGGATCAAGCCGCGCTTCACTGCGGATCGCCCCACCGATGCAAAGGGACCGACCGATTTCAACGACTTGCACTGTCTGGAGAGCATCTCTCTGGTTGCCGAGCAGATAGAGGCCCGGGTTAATGAGCTTGGCTGGGACGAAAAGCCGCGCCAAGTGACACCAGTAGGGGGCGGGGGAAAGCGTGCTTCGCTGAAATCGATGATCACCATTGATGAGGCGATAGACCGATATTCGCTGGTCTACGGCGGAAAGGCCACAATGTTTGACCATCAGGAGAATATCCTAGTACCGAAATCAGACGTCCTGGACATCCTCCCCGAGCACGGGTGGCGCGACATGCGCGATAAGAAGCGAGTCGTGCGCCTCGAGGAAGTCGGTTTCGACCCTGCGGGCACCGATCCGCGCATCCTCTGCAACCTATGGGGTGGCTGGCCGACCGAACCCAAAGCCGGCTGCTGCGATTGTCTCCTGGAACTGCTCCAGTATCTGTGCAGCAATGAGGAGGACCCAGCTTCGGTTTACGACTGGGTGCTTAAGTGGGTTGCCTACCCTATCCAGTTCCCCGGCGCGAAAATGCGGACGGCACTTGTATTCCACGGGGGGCAGGGGACTGGTAAAAACCTGTTCTTTGAAGCGATCATGTCTATCTACGGCGATTATGGCCGCATCGTCGACCAGTCAGCGATCGAGGATAAATTTAATGATTGGGCGAGCAAAAAACTTTTCCTCATCGCAGATGAGGTCGTCGCGCGCACGGAGCTTTACCACGTCAAAAATAAGTTAAAAGGCCTCGTCACCGGGGAGTGGATCCGGATAAACCCTAAAAATGTCATGGCCCATGATGAGCGGAACCACGTCAATCTGGCCTTCCTATCTAATGAGGCTCAGCCCTTGGTATTGGAGAAGGACGACCGGCGCTACACAGTGGTCCATACACCGGAAAAGCTGGACGAAAAATTTTATGGTCAGGTGCATGAAGAGATCCGGAGCGGAGGTGTTGCTGCGCTACATCACTACCTACTGCATCTCGATCTAGGCGGGTTTAACCCACATACCAAGCCGCCGTTGACCCGTGCCAAGGAGCAGCTGATTAACGTCAGCATGGATAGTGTCTCGGCATTCCTCCGGGCATGGCAGCAGGGAGACGTACCGGGGATACCCTTCTGCCCGTGCTTGGGCACCCAGCTGTTCAGTGTCTACAAAAAATCCTGTGAATGGAACAACGAGCCCAAGCCCAGGGTCTACCGGCAATTTATGGGGGACCTCAATATGCAACCAGGATGGCTATCCGGCAGGCCGTTCACCACCCTAGAGGATCTGAATAGTACGACGCGTATCAGCCGGAAGATGGTAGTGCCACCTGATCACCTGCTCAGCGAGGATTGGCGGCGTGCTGAAGGCCAGACGCAAGAGGATTGGCTAACGTGTTGCTATTTTGAGTTCGCAAAAGCGGGTAAATTCGAGATTTGATTACGGTTATTACGCATGATTACGGGAGTTATTACGCATGAAATCATTGATTTTTAAAGATTATTACGCTTATTACGCTTATTCATCCCCCGCGTATATGCGCGAGGGTAAACCCATAACATATAAAGAACGTTCGCGCGCGTTATATGCCTATCGTAATCAAGTAATAAGCGTAATAACAACATAATATTAAGTACTTAAATCGTAATCATAAGCGTAATAAGCCGGACTGAAGCGTAATAATAGGAGCAGGGTGCCAATAATGATCTTAGACCTGGTAAAAAAGTTCGGAAACTACAGGGAATTATCCCCCGGACAGTATGCAGGGCCCTGCCCTGAATGCGGCGGAGCTGTCCGCTTCCGCATCGATCTGGAGGAAAATGCTGGTAAGTGCCAGTCCTGCGGGTTTTCTCTTTCCGGCGCGGTCGATGGGAAATCATTTCAGACCGACAAAATGCAGCAACTCATCAGCGATACCTATAGCCGGGTGATCTCCATATGCCCGAGCGGAGCCCTCGAGTGGCTTGAGGTGAACCGCCTGGATGTATTGGACCGTTTAGCACAGGCAAGTGCTGCAGTCGATGTGGCATTTGCGGCAGAGGATGAGGTGCAGCTGCTTGAGCAGTTAAGGATTTGGGAAAAATGGCACCTGGCGGCGTGGCAGCGATACGAGGGGCGGCCGCCGGTAATTGAGGTTTAGTGGTTTAGAGCTGGCCGCGTAGCGGACGAGCGATTGGTTAAACCCTGAGGAGGGGATGATGGGAAAAGCAGATGCACTATTTGATGGCAGTAACTCTCATTTGCTGGGTGAGCAACTTGAGGCAGGGTCACCGGAGCACAAAGCGGCTCTCTACTTAGCGCGCAAGAAAGACGTAACGCGTGTGGCCGGGATCGTCTCGCCGTACCTGCTGGCAGAGGCGGACAAAGCTGATGAGCTTGACCAAGAAGATGTTACCGTCTCGGTCTCTTCTGTCTATAGCGCATTGGACGTGATGGCCTTCATCGAGAGCCTGGAAATGTACGAGAAGGATCTGCGGGAAGAAATGGAGCGCCTGAAAACCAAGAGCAAGGCATGGGAGCTGATGGCGAAAAGTCACGGAAAGCTGATTGGTGGCGAGCTGTACCAGCTGGAGCAGTCTATCGCGTATGCTTCTGCCCGTTCCGATATCGAGTGCTACTGCGAAGGTGCTCGGCACAGTGGGCCACATATCGGAGTCTGGTATGACATCACCACCCCTGAACCGGACGAGGCAAAGGAGATGGTTGGCGAGGCGGTTCGGTACCTTGTGCTGCGTAAATTATTGAAGTACCACCCCGAGAGTTCTAGCCTGGTGAGGCCGTTGGATGTGCTGGCAGAGGCGGTGCGGCCATGAGCGAATTAGCTTTCCAGTTCTGGAGTGGCCTCTTCCTGGCTTGTGCCGTGTCTTTTTATGCTGGATACCAGCGAGGGTGCAGATTACGGGCTGTCGCTGATACGGTCGCGAGGGCTGCACTGATCAAGATCGTTGAGCGTATGGGTGATGAACAGCTTTCAGGACTCGGCAGGGATATTAGGAATACCGCGCTGAAGGGCTTGAAATAGAGTCGGTTTAACGAATTTAGCTGTGCCGACAGGCACGAGCGGGTGTTAAACCTGCGCAAGGAGCGACAGCATGGCGGGACATGAACTGAAGACGGACCGCGAAGTTTTTCAAGCGGTTCTTGACGGTCGCAAGACTTTTGAAATCCGCTTCAATGACCGTAACTTCCTGGTAGGGGATACGCTTTACCTGAGAGAGACCGTGCATACAGGGGAGGAAATGAGGGACAAGCCTCTGCATAACGACCGGACCCCTGGCAAACCCCTGAATTACACCCACCGCGAGCTCTATGCCGAGGTTACCCACATTCTGGACGGCTACGGGCTTAAAGATGGCTGGGTGTGCATGTCGTTTGATCGGCACGCCACTGAGGTTGAGCAGTTGAGAACGGCGCTGAAACTTGCCGATCATCGGCTCAATATTGAAAAAGGTGCGAACAAAGCCCATGTCGCCAATCTGCAAAGTTTGATTGAATCTTCCGATAAGCAGGTTCGTGCGAGAGAAGAATCAGGGCTACGGCTTCTGGCAGAGGTGTCGCGGTTGCAATCCCTAGTTCCTCATCCTGGCGATGGCTCTTGCGAGCGTTGCGGTGTGGTTCCGGCTACCACGGTCGAAGTTTGCGAGGAATGCCGAGCTGCTGCGTTCGATGCGGTAGATGGCAACGATGGTGTGAATTGGAAACTGTTGGAAAGTAAATGCCCTGTCGGAATGAAAATCGGTGATTTCATCGACACTCTGGTGGGGGCGGTTTAACGATAAGCTGACCGCCTCGCGGTCGAGCGCCGGGTTAAACCGGAGGAGGAGAAGGTAGTGAGCGGTAGCAACGGATATACAAAACTGACAGAAGAATATCAGGACCAAAGCTATGCACCCGCTCGGCTCGTATATCTGGGCGTGGCATTCGCAAAAGAGTATGTTGCCGCCACGGTAAAGCATCCTCCTGAGGAATGGGCCGCGCTCGAACGCTGGGAGATGCCGCGGCACCTTGAGCGCGAAGTCCGCGAGCTCAAGCTTGCCCTGTGGCTCAACGAGTTGGAAGGTGATCACGGCATCCTCCGGGAGGCTCTTCACGTCCAGGTAGTAGCCCAGCGCATTATCGATGAGATGGTTCGGAGAATAAAGTGACCGACGTTGACGCCCGCATAGCCGACCTCGAGTCTGCCCTTAAGACCAATCTAGTCACGGCGATGGATACTATGGCGACCGACCCGAGCACGGCCAACATCAAGGCCTACTCGGCAGCGAAGAAAGCGCTCGATACCTTCCTGTCGGGTCAGTCTCAGGCCGAGAGCGGCGAGCGCTTCAAAAACATCGAGCAGGCCGCTGCATGGATCGCGGGCGCCGGGTACCTGGTGAGCGCGCGCACCGTTCGAAACCATGCAGACCGCTCCACCGGCTTCCCCCGCAAGCAGAAGGACGGCAGCTACCTGAAAAACGAGATCGAGGCCTATGCGGCGCAGGCCTGGGAGAACCCGAGTAAGCCGTGTCAGCCGGCAAACGAAGAGGACACCGACCACAAAAACCGCTACATGAAGGAACAGGCCGATAAGCTGACCCTCGCCAACGAGATCACCCGTAAAAACTATATCCTGCGCTCTGATGTAGAGCAGCGCTGCGCCGCCGCCGCTTCTTTTTTAAAAAAGGACCTCGGCAACTTCGGCCCCCGACTCTGTGACCAGCTGGTCGACGTTATCTCCGATTATTTGAGGGCACAGGGGCTGGACGTGGAGGATATCAATCTGCAGGCGGTCATTCCGGATCTCCATGACGAATACGACCGCAAACTCGACGCGTGGCTCGACCGCTACGCGCAATCAACCAGTTTTGGAGCTGAGACAGAGTGACAATCGCCCTTGCGCATAGCTGGTTCCCGGGAGAACTGGAGATCTGGCGCCAGAAGGAGCCCCTCAAGGTCTCCGAATTCGCCGCCAAGCACCGAAAGGTGACCCTTGGCCAACATCAGGGCGACTGGGATAACTCCATCACGCCCTATCTGACCCAGATCATGGATACCTACAACCTCCCCTGGGTGCAGGAGATCGTCGTCTGCGGTGTCCCGCAGTCCGGAAAATCCAACGGCTGCATCAACATGCACCTCTACGCGATCGTCTACCGTGGCGGCAACGTCAAATACGTGATGCTCCCCAAGGAGAACCTCGCCAAGAAGATCGCCAAGGACCGCCTGATACCGATCTACCGCATGTGCGCTCCGGTCGCCAAGAAGCTCTCCGCCAATCCGGACGATACCACGGCCAGCCGGATCGCCTTCCGCGACGGCACCGTCATCTATCCCGTCTGGGGCTCCTCCCCCTCGGAGATTTCCTCCTTCCCCGCCGATGATGTATTCGCCGACGAGGTCGATAAGAACGAAGACCTAGCCGGCAAGGAGACCCATGCGCTCAACCTGATGGAGAAGCGAGCTACCACCTTCCGCCGCCCCAAGAAGATCAAGTGCAGCTCCCCCGCGGGCTCCGGTTCGCTGATTAGCAAAGCGTTCGACGCCTGCATGGAGCAACTCGACTACCAGGTAGTCTGTCCCCATTGTGCGAAAGAGCAGAAAATGGTTGAGGACCACCTTGCCTGGCCGGGTCAGATGGAATTGTCCGGAAAACTCCCCCCATCGCAGCCAGAGGTAGATCCGAAGCAGTTAATCAATGATAAATCTGCCCGCTATGCCTGCGACGGCTGCGGAGTCCTCTGGAACGACATGGACCGGGACCGGGCCGTGCGCCTCGGTCGCTGGAAGGCTCGTACACAGGTCGCGCGTCCCGTCTCCGTCGGTTTCATCATCGATGCCATGATCTGCCCGGATATCTCGCTCTCCGAGTACGCGGCCGCCATTGTCAAAGCGCGCTCCGGAGATATCGCCGACCAGATCGAGCTGGACAACTCCTACCGGGCCAAAAAATACGAAGCCGAGCGAACCACGCGCAAGGAAAGCGAGATTCTCTCGTTTGTCGATCCCTCCATGCCCCGCGAGATCGTACCGGCGGATATCCACTGCCTGCTACTCCTGGTCGATACCCAGCAGGTAGGTTTTTACTATGAGGTGGTCGCGTTTGCCCCCGGTAAGAATCTGGAGAGCTGGACCATAGACCATGGTTACGCGGAGAGTTTCGACCAGTTGAAGGAACTTTCCGAGCAGCGTTTTAAAACAGCCCGGGGCGCTGAGCACGGCATATTTGCCGCTTTCATCGACTCCGGCGGCGGTACTAACCCCTCGAAGCCGAAGCACAGCCGGACCAAGGAGGTTTATGAGTTCTGCAGCGATAACCCGATCTTCAAGCCGCTTAAGGGTAGTCGGGACGGCGCGCCTTGGAGGGTCACTCATCTGGACTACTACCCGAGCCGCGATGGGAAGAAGATCCCGATCCCCGGCGGTGGGCTGAACCTCTATACCATTAACGTAACTATGTTCAAGAACCAGCTGGCCGGGAAGCTGAAGCTGCATCCAGGCGCCCCCGGGTCCATTCACCTGCATGCCGAGATGTCCACCGATATGGGCTATGCCCGGCAGCTCTGTGCAGAGTACCAGGACGAGCGCGGTTACTGGATCTGCCCCAATGGAAAGGCAAACCATTTTTTCGATATCAAAGTCTACGGCTTCGCCGCGGCAGATATCATCAGGATCCGCTCCAAAGTGCCGCAGATTGGCCGTGCAGAACCGTCGCCGGTCCCACATAAGGCAGTCATACCGCAAAAAGCCAGTTTGCCCAATTGGTTTAGCAACCGCCGATAGTTAACCATGCAATGAAGGGAGATGTTATGGAGCAGCCGCAGGTTTTTAAAAGTGAAGAAATGATGAAGGTAGCGAGGATTGCCGAGTTCTTAGGAGTATGCCGGCAGCACATATACAATCTCATTGATAGGGGCGAGCTTGCCCCGGCGTTTCGCTTCGGTGGCCGGCAGGGAATCTGTGTCCCGTCTGTAGTAGTTAAAGCCTACAAAGAATCTTCTAAAATAGACCTTATGAGAAGAGCGGAATAGTTTTTTAAGGTAAGTTATTAGATAAAAATAATGCAATAAATAAAAATAGTTGTCCATAGTGTCCACAGTGTCCATGGTGTCTACTGACAGTATCTCTTTTTGATAATACTGTAGCGCCATGGCAATCACCCCGTTATTCACATCCGAAGAGCTTGACACCCAGATCGCGGCCTTTAAAGTCGCGATGCTCGACGTTGCCGGCGGCAAACGCGTCCGCCTCAATACCGGCGGTACCGACCGCGAGGTGACATCCGAGGATCTCCCCCAGCTACGCAAGCAGCTGGAGTGGCTCCAGGTAGAACGCTCCAGGCTCGTCCTCGGCTCAGCCCCCCAGTTTCTCCCCGGGAGGCCGCGCCGATGAGTAACGGTTGCCGTATAGGCCGATCCTACGCTGCCCCCCGCGCCCAGGATGTTACTGCCCCCAGAAAGAGCGCTGCCGCCATCGGCCGCACCGGTGGCGGAGCTTCCGGTACCCTCTCCAACTGGTCCCCCCGTCGTCTCACATGGCCGGAAGAAGGTCGCCAGCGCGAGGTAATAGCCGATCGCGCCAACGACATCGCCGCCAATAACGCCCACGGCGCCGGTCTCATCGACTCCATCGCCACCAACTCCATCGGTACCGGCCTCTGGCCTCAGTCCAAACCGAACTGGAAGCGCCTCGGTATCACCGAGGAGCAGGCCCAGGGCTTGGCCGAAACCATGGAGTGGGAGTTCGAACAGTTCAATAAGACCGCCGACGCTTCCGCCCCCAGCGCCGAGACGGCTACCTGCAATTTCTACGGCCTGCAGTTTCAGAATATCTATTCCCTGCTGGTAAACGGTGAGTTCCTGAACCTCCCGCTCATGACCGACGACCCGTCGCGCCGCTACTCCCTGGCGCTGCAGGTACTCGACCCGGTCCGTCTGCGCACCCCCATGGGGCTCACCGCCACCAAGGGAATCCGCGACGGTATCCGGCTGGGCAATATGGGTCAGCCGACCGGGTATCTCATAGCCGACCCTGAGGACGGACGCTTCACGACCTCGCTCGATCTTCGTTTCTACCGCGAGATTCCCCCCATGCTTGGGCACCGTCCTCAGGTGTTCCACCGCTTTCACAAAAAAGTGCCGGAAAGCGTGCGTGGCGTCTCCATCATCGCGCCTGCCATGAAGTTCTTCCGGGACATGTCCGACTACCTCGATTTCGAGCTGGTTGGCGCCATCATGGCCGCGAGCTTTCCGGTATTCATCGAACAGTCCTCGCCTTACTCGGCAGAAGATGAATTCGGGACCCCGGCACTACTTCCGGGCGGCCAGACCTATCAGGAAGTCGGTCCGAGCATCATGTACGGACGCCCTGGGGAAAAGCCCAACCTCCTTTCCAACCCACGACCCGGAAACTCTTTCGGCGTTTTTGTGGAGACCATCCTACGCGGAGCCGGTGCTGCCGCCGGTATGCCCTACGAGGTCATCGCCAAGGACTTTTCCAAAACCAACTACTCCTCCGCGCGCGCCGCCCTCGAGGAAGCATGGCGCGTCTTCGGCATGTACCAGGACTGGATGGTCACCTATTTCTGCCAGATCATCTGGGAAATGGTCTGGGAAGAGGCGTTCCTGCGCGGCTATATCCGGCTCCCCAAGAGCGCCCCCGATTTCTATTCTCACCGCGCGGAGTACTGCGCCGCAACCTGGATCGTCCCCGAGCGCACCAACCTCGACCCGGTCAAAGAAATGGTCGCCGCCATCATGGGTAAGAACGCCAACATCATCACCGACGCCGATATCGCGGCCAAGCGCGGTAAGGACTGGGAAGCGCAGTACGCACAGAGAAGCCGGGAGATCAAGAAGGCGAAGGAACTGGACCTCCCGGAAGGATCGGCTTTGAAGCCGATCGTCTCGAAAAAAGCGCCGGACCAGCAACAGGGGGCAGCAGCATGAAAAATATGCGCGTAGCGGAGCGGCTCTTCAACCGGCCGCTGATGATATCCGAAGCTAAGATGAATGTGATTCTGCATGTTATGGGCCCGCGTTTCAACTTGGACGTTTCTTCCCTCCCCCAGCTGCAGGCGGCGGCGCTCAGCGACTCCGAACGAAGCCGCGGTGGCTACTCGGTCCTAAACGGTGTGGCCACTATCGGCATTTATGGCCCGCTCATGCACCGGGTCATGGCTTCAGAGTTCCCCTCCGGCGGACCGACCTCTTATGCTGACATCGGCAAGGCTTTCGACCTGGCGCTCTCCGACGACGGAGTCAGGGAGATCATTCTTGACTGCGACTCCCCCGGCGGTGAGGTGAATGGTTGTTTCGACCTGGCTGACCAGATCTACCAGGCGAGGAGCCTGAAGCCCATCACAGCCATGGTGAACGAGCAGGCTTACAGCGCCATGTATCTGCTCGCATCGGCTGCCGGCCGCATCATCATCCCGCGCACCGGCGGAGTCGGTTCCATCGGGGTCATTGCCTGCCACGCCGACTTCTCCCGTGCCGAGGATGCCGCGGGCATCACCGTCACCCAGGTTTTCGCAGGGGCCCGCAAAGCCGATTTCTCGCCCCACGCTCCGCTCTCCTCCGAGGCTAGGACGCTGCTTATGTCCATGGTTGGGGATACCTACGAGATGTTTGTCGATACCGTGGCGCGCAACAGATCCCTGAGCACCAAGAAAGTCCGTGATACCGAGGCGGGCATGTACGAGGGGAAGAACGCCGTCTCCGCCGGACTTGCCGACGAAGTCGCCTCAGTCAACAAGGCAAGCCTCGCTATCCAGAAAGGTACATCAAAAAAGTCCGCTACAGTCATGTCCGGACAAAAGGAGAAGGGATTTATGACCATAATCGAGCTGAAAGAGACGAACCCGGCCCTTTATCAGTCCGTATTCGATGAAGGTAGGGCATCAATGGGTGCCGAAACTGTAGGGACCAGTGGCCCGATGTGCGGTACCTGTTCCTGCAATAACTGCAGCGGAGAGGAGTGCGCCGCCTGTACTAAAAAGCCGCAGGCATCAGGCGTAGCCGCAGCCAAAGCCGAAGCGACCAGCACTGAGCGCACTCGTATGACCTCCCTGGCGACCGCCGCCTTCGGTGCCGAATCCGGCGCTCGCTTCGCGGCGATCGCTAACAAGGGTCTCACTGCCGAAGATATGGCAGAACTCGGCATCACTCTGACCCCGGCAGGTGCCGGGACATCCTCCGACGAGACGAGCCGAGCGGCAATGCTCGCTGCTATCCAGCAGGCATCTCCCGAGGGCGTTAAGGCTGCCAAACTGGTAGCGGGCGAAGCCGCCGACCGTTCCGCTACGGCAAGTGCCATTGCAGCGGGCGGGAGCCTCAGATAACCTAACAGGCAGTCGGTCCAGTCTTTTTGCCGGGCCACACTGCATAACGAAACTCTTACGGAGGAAGCAAATATGGAAACTCTCAACCCGGACAAACTTTTGGCCAACGACTACCCGCTGGTCACCGATATTGTCACCATCGCCAGCGGCCAGACCCTGGTACGCGGCACCCTGCTCGGTAAGGTAACAGCCACCGGCAAGTTCATCAAGTGTGTCAGCACAGCAGTAGATGGCTCGCAGACCCCCCACTCGATCCTCGCTGAGGATTGCGATGCCAGCGGAGGCGACCAGCCGGCCGTCACCTACCTGTCCGGCGCCTTCAACCAGAACGCAATCACTTTCGGCGGAGCGGACACGGCGGCAACCCACCGGGCAGCGCTGCGCGATCTGAACATCTACCTGAAAACTGCAGTCTAACCCGGTCGCCTGGTAATAGATCCGGCTTAACCATTTCCCTTTTACCTTTACGGAGGAACAAGCATGAAAAAGATCCCGTTCACCCTTCTCTCCTGGATGCTGCTGCTGGTCGCAGCGGTCCTCTGCTTTCCTGCCGGTCACGCCATCGCCGCAGGCAAGGCCGTCGGCGTCGGAGCCCTGCCGGCTCTCTGCTTCGGCGGTCTGATCGATATGTTCGACACCCGCACCATGCTAGAGGCGGTCGAGCAGATGAAGCGTCCGTTTAATTTCCTGCGCGATACGTTCTTCCCCCCGGCTACCCCGGCGGAAACTGAGACCGTGGATGTCGACATCATCAAAGGCAAGCGTCGCATGGCGCCCTTCTGCTCCCCCTTATCCGAAGGGAAGGTTGTCGAGCACCTCGGGTTCAGCACCTCCACCATCAAACCGGGCTATATCAAGCCGTTCATGATCACGACCGCAGGGGATCTCCTGAAGCGTCTCCCGGGTCAGACGCTTTACTCGGGCGCCCAGACCATTGAGGGGCGCGCGCAGATCAAACTCGGCCAGGACCTGGCAACGCTTATGGATATGATCGACCGTCGCGAGGAATGGATGGCAGCCAAGGCGCTCGACGTCGGCGCCATTACCATGAAGATCAAGGGCGAGACGACAGACAAGACAGTGTCCGTCGACTTCCTGATGGCCGCGAGCCACAAGCCTACCCTGGCCGGCGGCGCTCTCTGGTCCGCTTCCACCTCGGACCCCATTGGCGATCTGAGAGGCTGGGCCAGCATCATCCGCCAGGATTCCGGCGTCAATCCGACCGTCGTTATCATGGGGACCGATGCGGCAAGCGCTTTCATCAATAACCCCGTCGTGCAGAAAACCATGAACATGCTCAAGGTCAACATGGGGCAGATCAATCCGCAGCTCCTCCCGAACGGCGTATCCTTCCTGGGGACCGTCAACGCCCCCGGCCTCAGCGTCGATATCTACTCCTACGAGGAGTGGTACCTGGACGAGGATAGCGTAACCGAGCTGCCCATGGTCCCGCCTAAGAAGGTCTGGATGGGAAGCCCCAAGACGGCCAACCGTACCCTCCATGCCGTAATTCAGGACATCGAGGCAATCGAGGAAGGTTCCGCAGCCGTGAGCCGGTTCCCGAAATCCTGGGTACCCAAGAACCCCTCCGCGCGCCACCTGATGGTTCAGTCCGCCCCGCTGGTTGCCATGCTCCAGCCGGATGCTTTCCTATCCGCCCAGGTATTGGCATAACCGACAGCTTACATTGAGCAGGGGCAGGCACCGCGCGGCCCCTGCCGGAGGGAACTATGGGTAAAAAAATCAAAATGGAAGCTATCGGCTGCATTCAGCTGGATAAGACGACCTACCAGCCCGGAGACCCCTTTAGTTGCGAGGCCAACGAAGCTGAGCGCCTTGCAGGGCTGAATGTAGCCAAACTTGCCGACGCAGTTGCGGCCGCCGCCGGTGAGTCTATGGCAGGCTCGGCAGCAGCGTCCATTGCTGCCCAACTGGCCGATATCGCCGCCGCGACCAGCTTTGACGAAATCAACCTGATTGCCATCGGCCCCGATGTAGCCCCCGAGGTTCTCCAGGCGGCCCATGAGCGTAGCGTCGAGCTGGTAGCACAGGCCCATACCGAGCTGGTCGCCAAGATCTCGGCCGCCGCTAGCGAGGAAGAGATCTTGGCGTTACTGCCGCAGGAAGAACCCGGCGACCAGACGCAGGCTGAAGAACTTTCCAGCGCAGCCTGTGCCCGCATGACCGAACTCGGACTGGAATAATGGCTTTCGCGGAACGGATAGCCAGCGCCAATCGCACCGTACTGAACCGGTTCGATAAGATCCCTGGGCTGATCGGTACGGAAACTGTCCTGGGGATCTTCGACGAGCCGACCAAATCGACGGACATCTATGACGGGTCGGTGCTGACTACCGCTCCCTCGTTCCTGGTAGATACAGCTGATGCCCTGGCTAACGGCGTCGTTTATCAGACTCCGATCACCATCAAGAACACCCTTTACAGCGTTGAAAAACTTTTACCGGACGGCGCGGGTTTGACCCGACTGATACTAACAACCTAGCTGCAGACGGAGAAACTTCATGACGGAAACCGATACCCCCATCCACAAACAGTGCACGGCCCACTCCGGAGTCGAGTCGCGGCAGTCCTCGGTGCTCTGGCTTCTGGCAATCCTGATCGGGATCAATCTGACCTCCGCCGCCTGGCAGTTTGTCGCCCTGCAGCAGGTCAAGGACCGCATGGCCGATTCCGCCACTCAGTTCGTACGCGGTGACGCTGAAAGTAAGGCCCTCCGGGTGATGATCACCTCCCTGGAGCAGCGCCTCCAGATGCTCGAGTCACAGCTGAAGCGGCCGGTCCAGTAACGGGAGAAATAACATGTTCAAAAAAATCGCGATCCAGCTGGGACGGGTCACCAACGAAATAGCCGTCTCAGGACTGCTCCTTTGGTTCTACCTCTCCGGAGTCTACCTGCAGTTCTCGCCCACGGTGCAGACCATCGCCCTCAAGGCGGTCCTGGTGAGTCTTGGCTTTCTACATGCCCACATTACTCGGAAGCTCGCCTTCCCCTCAGTCAACTGGAACAACGGCGACTACCATCAGGACCGCCTGAAGCTCCTCTGCATCAGCCTGTACGTAGTTTTCATCTACGCCTACAGCCATGGGGGCTAGAGCGCTCCTCCTGGCCGGGGTGCTGATCATCCTGCTGCCGATCTCCGGCAACGCCAGCGAGCGCTGCCAGGCCCTGGCACAAGAGGTCCGCGTCGCACACAGCCTCCAGTTCGGTACCGACTACCCCTCCCACTACTCGGTGGGGCAGCTGCAGCAGGAATCGGGCTGCCGGGACGTCATCAGTCGTGACGGAGTGGGCTCCGAAGGTCCCGCTCAGATCACCTACCGGGTCTGGAAGGATGCCCTGGCGCACCGGGGGATCAACGAGATCCGGACTACCAAAAACCACCTGCGCGCCCAGGCCTTCATCAACCGGTGCGCCTACAGCGAGGCAAGAGTCAAAAAACTCTGGATCGCCTACCAGATCTATAACGGCGGCGGCCTGGTCAATAAGGAAATACTGCGGGCGGGGAAGGCCGATTGGGCAGCTTCCCGTGCCCAGTGCCGGCGTAAGATCGTGCATTACAAGGATGGCTCTTCCGAGAGCGCCTGCGACGTCAACTACAGCTACAGCAAACAGGTATACCGGTACGGTAGCTCCTACCGCACGGCGGCTGACGGCGCGGCCTACCCATACTGGTAAGGGGATTTCAAATGGCAGTAATGGAGGCTCCGAAATGGCGATTGATCGGACTTGCGGTACTCGCGCTTTGTGTGGCCGGTTATCTCTGCTGGTCCCTTGTACATACACCGATCCCGAAGCCCGGTGTTATTACCCATCCGGCCCCTGCCGTCACGGCGCCGAAAGTCGCCGGACCGCTCTTGAAAGTGCCGCTGCGCGTGATACCGAAGCCGGCCATAGAGCGGAAGTTCCCGCAGATCGGCACCATTGTCGCCGACGAGGAGGCAGTCGATAGCGCGGAGATCCCCGCCACGGTCAACGGCGGCTCGACGGTTACCTTCACCAACATGAGCACCGGGCTCTCCACAACGGTTTTCATCCCCAAGGTCGCCCCCTGGTTCGCCCTGGAGGATAGGAATACCCTGGGCGCCGGCTACGAGCGAAGCAGCGAAGGAACGCGGGTCCCCGTCTATTACCGGCGGGATCTGGCAAGAGCCAAGGACCTGCACCTGTTGGCGGAAGTCGGCGGCAAGATCCCGGTAGACGGCGGGAAAATCGAGAAGCATATCGGCGCCTACGTCGAGTGGAGATTCCAATGAGTCCGGACGTACGTACCCAGCTGGTAGATAAGATCTCCGCCCGCTACGCGGCCATCACCAGGGCCAACGGCTACAGCTCCGATATCGGCCTGAAGGTTTTCAACTGGCGCAAGGCGCAGATGGACGCCAACTCCATCCCGGGGATCATCTGGCGCGATGAGGATGCGCGGATGAATAACGGCCAGGGCCAGGATGAGTGCCCGATCGGCATGTGGGAACACCATCTCAAGGTCTCCACCGAAATCTTTTTCAAGGGTGCCGTCTGCGCCTCCGATGCGCGCCTTGCCCTTAAAGACGTGGTGCGCGCAGTTTACCAGGATCGCGGAGACCGCTGGGACGGCCTGGCCGAATATACCGACCTAGTCGGGCACAACATCGATACCGCCCAGGAAGGTGAGGCGATCAGCGCCGCCCAGGTTCTTTTCACCATCGTCTACCGTACCCCGTTCGGAACACTTTAAACCAAGGAGAGGCACTCACAATGGAAACTGAAAAAGGCTCACTCTGTACCCTGACGATCCAGGAGGAACCCTCCTTCAAAACCGATCCGGCAACCCCGGCGGCCCAGCTGATCTCCCTTACCTCGGAGTCTATCTCGCTTGCCTGCCCCAGCGAGTCGAGCGACGTGATGCGCGGCGGCAATCGCAACCCGACCAAGCCGGCGCGCGGCCTGCTGGACGTTTCCGGCGACATCGTCACGGAGCTGCAGGCCTACCTGGGTCTCATCTACCGCGGCGTACTCGGCTCCGCTACGGCGACCGGCCCGGGGCCCTACACCCATACTATCAAGATCGGCTCTGCGCTCCCCTCCTTTCTCATCGAGCGCAAGTACCCGACCCTTGGTAAGTACGTCAAGTACAACGGCTGCAAGTTTGGCAAGCTCTCCATGGATGTAACGGCCAAGGGTTTCCAAAAAATCACCGTGAGCATTTCCGGTGCCCGGGAAACCATCGGAAACGCTCCTTTCGACCCGACCCCCACCGACCTTGGCAAGGTGAGTTTCGACGGCCGCTCTATTGCCATCATCGAGGAGGGGGGCGTCGCCAGCGCCGTCATCTCCAAGATAACTGGGCTTACCATCGACAACGGCCTCGACACCGGGGAAGACAACTACGTACTGGGCGGCGACGGTACCCGCGATTCCATCCCCGACGGATACGTCAAGGTAACCGGTACTGTACGCGCTCTCTTCAAGGATCTCGACCTATACAACAAGGCGGTGACCGGCACCGAGAGTTCCATCAGGGTGAAGTACGTCATCGGGGACGGCAGCGGGACTGCCGGCAACGAGTCCCTGGAGCTCAAGATCCCCGAGCTGGTTTACTCCCCCAAGACGCCGCCCATCGCCGGGCCCAAGGGGATCGTCGTCGAGCTCCCCTTCGAGGCATACTACGAGAACTCTGCCGAGGCCTCCTCGCTGCAGATGATCCTGAAGAACACCCAGGAAACCATTTAGGGAGTGCGTCTAGCGCGACCCTTTTGCGAGGCATGACATGATTGAGCAAATCAAAAACTTCTTCCGCCGTCTGCTGGGCAAACCCGGCAGCGGCATCCGCTACACCATCGGCGGAGTGATCTACCTGCAGCGCCCCCTGGTGCTCCTGCAGATAGAGCAGCTCTCCGGGTTCCTCGCCACCATTGCGCTTCCCCCCGGGACCTCAGTGGTGGGGATCGTGCGGCTCCTGGGTGACCGGATTTCCGATGCCCTGGCGATCCTGCTGAACCCGGCCGGGACCGAGATCGACCAGAAGGACCTCGCGGCAATAGCCGCGGAGCTGCGCAAGCATGTCGATATCGAGACCGCAGTAAAAGTGGTGGAGGATTTTTTGTCCTGCAACCCGGTGGGCTTGGTTTTCGATCGCCTGACCGGGGCCCTCGCGAAGTACAGCCCGCTGCTGACGACTGGGTCGCCCAGCTCGTCTGCATCCTCGCCGGCGGAGACATAATCCGCCGGCGCGAGATCTACTGCACCTGCACCCTAGCCGAGTGCGAACCGTACCTGCGTCACCGCCAGCGCGAGCGAACCTTCCGGGAGGCGGTCTGCGCCTTTCTCGGAGTCCCCCCCGAGGGCGCCCCGCAGACCCCGGAGGACAGTTACTGCCTATCCTGCCGCGAGGCGGGCCTTAACGATGACTGTGAGAACTGCAGCCGGGAAATCATGGTTTTGAAGTAGCGGGAGCAACAGCATGGCGAACGCCGACATGAAATTGCAGCTGATTATCGAGGCCATCAGCAGGACCGATGCCGCCTTCGGACAGCTGAAAAAGGATCTCGCCAATATCCAGGGCCAGACAGCCGAGATGGCCGCAGGCGGGAACCTCGCCGGGCAGGCGCTGCAGAACGCCGGGGATAGTGGCGCCGCGGGGATGGACCATCTCCACGGGTCCACCCAGCAATCCTACTCTATGCTGGGGCAGATGATCCAGATGGCCGTCAGCTTCGGAACTCTTTCCTTCGCCAAAAAGCTGGCCCAGGACGGGATGGAGTACAACAAGACCCTGGAGACCTCCAAGCTCGGCATCGCGGCCATCATGACCTCCATGGGAGTCATCACCAACGCCCAGGGGGCGGTGCTCACCGGGCAGGATAAGTGGAACGCGGCCTCCAGCCTTACCGTAGATGCACAGCGCGAGCTGCAGAAGATAGCCATGGCAACTCCCGCGACCTATGAGGAAGTTGTCCAAGCCTACCAGGGCCTTCTCGCCCCTTCACTCGCCGCTAAGCTGAACTTCCAGGAGACCCTGGACCTAGCCGGGCTTATGACCAACGCCGTAAAAGCCATGGGGCTTCCCGCTAACCAAATCGTCCAGGAAGGGCGCGACATGGTCGCCGGCACCATCGACCAGAACTCACAGCTGGCCCGCTCGCTCCAGATCACCAACGAGGACGTTAAGAAGTGGCGCGAAAAGGGAACACTCTTTCAGGAGATCCGGGGCCGGCTCGACGGTTTCATCTTCGCCTCGAGGGAGTTCGAAACAACCTGGGAGGGCGCCTGGTCGAACTTCAAGGATTACGGCCAGCGCGCCCTGGGCGAAGGGTCCAAGCCGCTCTTCGAGGGGCTCAAGCGCGAGATGCTCAAACTCTCCCTTGAAATGGTGACCATAACCCGTGACGCTCAGGGAAATGTCATCGATGTCCAGGTGAAGCCCGAAGTCATCGCCAAGATCCGCGAGCTTGCCGAGAACCTGAACAAACTGGTTCAGGTACTGGAGACCTCAGTTAAGTGGGGGGGCAAGCTTGCTGAACCCGCTATGTGGGTAGGCGTCGCCTTCGGCATCGGAAAAATCACCACGGCAGTAAAGGAGCTAGCGGTCGCCGCTAACGCCGGAGGCCTGGCCAAACTTATTTCCAGCCTCCCGACCCTGGCCCTGGTCGCTGGGCTTTGGGCCGGTAAGCAGTACGCTGATGCCAAGTCCTTATCCGATGACGCCAGCAATATCAGGCTCTCGGCCAAGATCGACAAGGACCATGATTCCTCCCGGATGCAGAAATCCGGGGTGAATACCCTGGCGAATATCGATGATTTCGGGTGGAGAGAATTGGCTAGCGTCCGCCAGAGAGTGCCTGCCGCCAATGACCAGCAGATAGCAACTATGTTGCGCCAGGGCATTATTAGTCTACAAAAACAGGCCATTCCCGGGTTTGAAAAGGGAAAAGAATGGCGCCTAGTCGTCGATATCGATGGAGCCAAAGCCAAGCAGTTCCTGGACGGTGGAAAGGCCCCGTTCGACCTGAAAGGCAACGGTAAAAAGACTGAGGCAGAACAGAAAAAGGAACGCGAAGAACTTCTCGCCGCAATGGAGGACCGCTACGCTAAGTCACAGGGGATATTTAAAGTTGGCGAGGCGAAGGATGCTGAGGCGATCAAGAGTGGACTTAAGGAAAAGGAGCTGGCCTGGCAGCAGGGTCTCATCACCGAGGAGGAGTATCTCAAGGCGAGAACTGACCTGGAAAAGCAGGCTCAGACTTCCCGATTAGATAGCATCGTTAACCAGCAAAGCGAGCTGACCAAGAAGTACCAGGAGGAAGCCGCTGCAATCAAGGATCCCAAGGAAGCTTCGGAGAAGCACAAAGCCTATATTACCGCTTGGTACGCGCTGGAGATAGATTACCAAAAGACAGCGGGCGACATAAAGCGCAGCGGATTCGAAGAGGAACTTAGACAGACAACCGCGCGGAAGAATCTGGAGAACACCCAGCGCGAGGGGGCCCTGAAGTTACTGCAGGAGCAGCTGAACGGCGAAAAACAGCTGACGTCTTCGCTGCTGGAGCGCGAGCGGATCACGCCGCTGGAAGCCGAGAAGCGCAACATCGGTAATGAGCAGAGCGGACTGGCGGCGGATTATCTGAATGTTTTGGCCAAAACTGCCATTGGCGGGCAGACCGAAGCTCAACTCGCCGACCTGAAAGCCCAGCTGGCCGTGCTGCAGGAGCGCGCGAATAATCTTGGGAAGGCTGTCCCGGAGCGCCTTTATAAGGCAGACCGAGCCACCGACACCCTCACAGCCAAGCGCGAGGAGGCACGGATCAGCCACGAGCTCTCCGACCTGGACGAAAAGGAGAAACTGCGCGAGGTCAGCAAAAACGAGGCGCTTCTGCAGCGCAAGACCCTGACCGAGCAACTGCTCGCCGCTCAGGAAAAGGTCCAGGCCCGCATCGATCCGAGCGACACCACCGCCTGGAACTCACAGCAGGCGGCAATTGACGGCACCAGGCAGAAGATCCTCGAACTCAAACTCTCGCTGCGTGACCTCTCGGACGACATGGCAGGCGGACTGGTGGAAGGATTCAAATCCTATCTGGACGAGATCGGCGGAAGCTTCAAACAGATGAACGCGCTCTCCAAGGAGACCGCACAGGCCATGCAGCAGTCCTTTTCCGACCTGTTCTTTGATGCCATGCAGGGGAAGATGAAAAGCTTCGGCGATTACACCCGGGCTTTCCTCGCCAGCATCGAGCGGGCGATCGCCAACGTGATGGCCCAAAAGGCGGTTGGCAGCATCCTCGGGGCGGACTATGCCAGCATGTTTAGCTTTCGTGCCGAGGGCGGCTCGGTCAGCTCTAATAAGCCGTACATCGTGGGCGAAAAGGGGATGGAGCTCTTTATCCCCCAGGGCCCCGGCACCATCATCCCGAATCACGCCCTCTCTAAAGCCGTTCCTTCAGGGCTTAGCGGAGGAGGGGACAGCTACCAGTTCAACATCCCGGTTTCGGTCGATAACAGCGGCAAGCCCGGCTCGCAGGGCGGCATCGACAGCAGCCAGGCGGCCCTACTCGGGAAAATGATCCAGACCTCGGTCCTGCAGACGATACAAAACGAAAAACGGCCCGGGGGGATTTTAGGCTGATGGAAACTTTCGGCTGGAACGTATCTCTGGGTACGGCAAAGGACACCAAGACCCGCGTGCTGACGAGCCAGTACGGTGACGGCTACGCGCAGCGCCTGGTAGACGGGATTCATAGTTTAAGTAAGGACCACTCGGTCACCGTCAAGGTCTCGTCGCTCGAGACAGCCGACGCCATCGAAGCGTTTCTGGAAGCACGCAAGGGGGCTGAGTCGTTCCTGTGGACCCCACCGCGCGCATCCGTGGCGCTAAGAGTCATCTGCCCGACCTGGCACCGGCAGGACCGGCTGTCGAGTAGCGTCATAACGGCAACCTTCCAGCAGGTTTTTGCACCATGAAACAGTGGGCCGTCCTCCCTTGCGGCAGGCGCTGCCCCTACGAGTATGGCAAACTATGCCGCCTGCCACCCGAGAACCTTTGGATCGGCCCCGGATGTTTTTATCTCAACCTGCGGATAACGCTTAACCAGGACCCGAAACTCTTATGACCATCTCGCGGGACATACATAGCCTGGAACCCGGTGCCATCGTGGAGCTCTACGAGATCGATATGACCCCCATCGATCCGGCCGCGGGAGTTACCCGGTTCCACGCAGGCAGCAACCAGCTGCTTGCCCCGGTGGTCTGGCAGGGGCACATCTACAACCCACAGCCGGTATCCGCCTCGGGGTTCGGCATCACCGTCCAGGGAGCGGCACCGCGACCGAAATTCCAGGTTTCCAATATTCCGGTAGGCGGGGCGGTCGGGCTGATGACGCTCCTTAACCGCGATTATGACGACCTGGTCGGGGCGATCATCACGCGCCGGCGCACGCTCGTTAAATATCTCGACGTGGCCAATTTCCCGGGTGGGATCAATCTCACGGCTGACCCGACCGCCGAGTTTCCCCTGGACGTTTACTATGTGGAGCGCCGCGTCACCGAGAACAGGGTCTACTGCGAGTACGAGCTTTCCAGCATCTATGACCTGGCCGGAGTGATGCTCCCCGCACGCACCATCATCCGGGATACCTGCACCTACAGCTACCGGATCTGGGACGCTTCCTCGGGGTCTTTCCTCTACGCCGATAGCCGCGGTAACCCGGTCGACTGCCCCTACACCGACATTCGCTGCTTTGATGCACTGGGCACCATGACGGACAACGCGCACGACTGCTGCGGCCGCAGGCTCAGCGATTGCCGCCTGCGCTTCTCAGTCATAACAGTCTCCCTCACGGGAGTGGCTTCAGGCGTGGATTCCAGCGGGCATCGTGTCGTGGGCGGACCAATGATCATACCGCAAATCGACACCAATACGCCTCTACCCTTCGGGGGTTTTCCCGGTGCCGGGAGATACTGATGAGCGAGATGAAACAATCCACTATCGAGGCAATAAAGGCCCACGCACTGCGAGACGCTCCCAACGAGGCCTGCGGGTTTATCGTCGCTAAGGACGGCCGCGAAAGAGTATTCCCCGTTGCCAACCAGGATGGAGACCCCCGCTGGAACTTTACGGTCTCTCCGAGGAGTTTCCTGGAGGCGAAAGCCGCCGGAGAGATCCTGGCGTTGTACCATTCGCACGTCACCGGCAGTGCGGCACCTACTACGATTGACCGGGCCGGGTGCGACCGGAGCGCCCTTCCCTGGTACGTATATTCAATTGAGGACGATAACTTCGGTTCCTGCCTACCCGGGGGGAAAGCGCCACTGCTGGGCCGCTCCTTTGCCTGGGGGATCTACGACTGCTGGACCCTGGTCTACGATTACTATCTGGAGAAGTTGGGTATCACCCTGCCGGACTGGGAACCCTACGAAAAGGATTTCTGGGTGAACGGAAAAAATTACTATGTCGAGCGCTATGCACAGTTCGGCTTCGTTCCAGTCGACGATCTGCGTCCCCACGATGTGCTGCTGCTGCAGCTCGGCGTAGAGATACCGGTGCACGCCGGAATTTATCAGGCGAATGGCACGCTGCTGCACCATATCCCGGGGCGGCTTTCCTGCCACGACGTGTACGGGGATTTCCTCCGGAAGATGACCACTCTTAAGCTACGGCACCGGAGTCTCCTATGAGCAGGAAAACAGTTATGCTGCACGGCGAACTGGCCGAGCTTTTCGGGGCGTGCTGGGAACTGGACGTGCTTACTCCCGCTGAGGCGGTGCTCGCCATCGAAACCAACCGCCCCGGCTTTCACCGGCATCTGATGGACTCGGAGCGGCAGGGAACCGCCTACCAGATCCTGTTGGGTGATACGGCGATCAGCCCCGACGCGCTCGCCTTCCCGTTCGGCAGCCGGGAAACCTTTCACATCGTGCCGATCCTCTCAGGGGCGAGCGCCAACGGGAATGCCACCGCAAAGATCGTCGTGGGTGCCGTCATCGCCATTGCCTCCATGGGGTATGGCCTTGCAGCGTACGGCGCCACGGAAGGCGGCATGATGGGAATGGCTTATGGAGGCGAACTAGGGTTCGGAGCCGCCATGTCTCAGACGGCCCTGCTCGGCATGTCCTACGGGACCGTGGCGATGCTGGGCGCGTCCCTGATGTTCTCGGGCATCTCGACGCTACTTTCGAAGACTCCCGAGAGCCAGGCCACAAAAGACGGATCTTTCGTTTTCGCCGGCGCAACTAACACCACCAAGCAGGGCGTGCCAGTGCCCATCGGGTACGGGGAGCTGGTCGTCGGGTCCGTGGTCATCAGCGCAGGTATCCAAGTTACAACCGAGGCAATCGCATGATCACCGGATCTGGAAAAGATTCTGCTAGCACGCCAGCAACCTCGCCAGAGCTTATCCGGTCCATCGGGACAGCCCGGATCCTGGACCTTATCTGCGAGGGGCCCATCTACGGGCTCGTCAACGGGGATTGTTCCGTGCTGATAAATGACACTCCGCTAAAAAATCCGCTGTCGGGAAACTACAACTTTCTGCAGACCGACGGAGTGACCTCCGCCGTGGCCGTCAATTCGGGCAGCAAGGGAACTCCGGCGCAATTGTCCATCCCCGGATTCTCCCAGGTAGAGTCCGAAATGGCCGTCGGAGCGGAAGTACTGTACGACCAGCCGATAGTACGTAGAGTCTCGCTCGGCCTTGACCGGCTGCGGCTGCGTCTCAGTTCGCCTTCTCTCTACGCTATCGATGGCAATGGCAATACTCGTTCAACGCAGATCCTTTACGCTGTTGACGTCAAAGACTCCCTGACACCAGATTTCCCCCCTGTATCGGCACTGGCTACCCCGGTAGACCTGTCAGCTCATGTTCCCGTCGATGTAGCCGTACCGGCGGGATATGTCAGAGTACTGGAATTATCACTGGCGCCTTTACAGGGAAACGGGCTCATGTTGAATCAGCTGAGATACTATCTCAATCCTCATCCCGCAAGAGGTGCCGCTTCTTTTACGCTTGAGGTCTGGGTAGGGCTATCTGACGGGACACTTACCAAAAGATCTTCAGTATCAGTAACTACGGATACTGACTCGATCGTAGCTTATGGCTTTAATACTACCTACGTTGGCCTGGACTCCTCCTGCACCAAGGTCCAGTTCAGAATAATAGCAGATCAGCAGGTATATCTTGGCTGGAACGGCAATGACGATTTTAGCAACAGGAGCTTTTGGTATCTCGCCGGGCTTTATGGTGCTTCTCATACTGGATATATCGCCATGATGGGCCCCCCTCTCTCGGGCCAGCACCCGACTAAATTCGAGATTTCCACCCTGGATTATGATCTGCCGGGAGTCGGACCCTGGGACGTCCGGGTAACCAAGATGCAAGCTGACAGCACCGACCCTAAAATCCAGCAGACCCTGCAGTGGGAATCCTATACCGAGATCGTCGACTCGAAGCTCGCTTACCCGAACTCCGCCGTGTTCTCCGTGGTGGCTTCGGCCCGACAGTTCTCCTCGATACCCACGCGGTCCTATCACTGTCGGCTGCTGCTGGTGAAGATCCCGAGCAATTACTTCCCCGCCTCCCAGAAATCGGACGGAACCTGGATGCCGGGGAAGTACACGCGGAACGCACTCGGGCAGGACACCGGAGCCGTGCAGGGATGGGACGGAACCTTTTACACGGCCTGGACCAGCAACCCCGCCTGGTGCTACTACGACCTGGTGACCAATACGCGCTACGGCCTCGGGAAGTACATCTCACCCAGCAACGTGAACAAATGGGCGCTCTACACAATCGGCCAGTACTGCGACGGCATGGTTCCTTCCGGCTACAAAACCGCCAGCGGTACGGACATTCTGGAACCGCGCTTTACCCTGAACTGCTACATCTCGACGGCAGGTCAGGCATACGCACTGTTGCAGGCGCTGACCTCAGCGTTCCGTGGCATGGTCTACTGGGCCGCCGGTCAGGTGACGGCAACACAGGATTCCCCGGTTGCACCCTCGCACGAGTTCACCAACGCCAATGTGATCAATGGCGATTTCATCTACTCGGGGACCGCTAAGCGCGCGAGGCACAACGCAGCGATCGTCACCTGGAACGACCCGGCCGACAACTACAAGCCGGCCACCGAATACGTGGACGACCCCGAGGGGATCAGGCGCTATGGCTACAATCCGACCAATATCCAGACCTTCGGCTGCACCAGTCGCGGCCAAGCGCACCGCTTCGGGAAATGGGCAATCTACTCCGAACTGAACGAGACGGAAACCTGCACCCACAAGACCGGCCTCGAAGGGACCTTCGTCCTTCCTGGCCAGGTCTACAAGGTTCTCGACGTCGGCCGATCCGGAGTGCGCTGGGGTGGGCGGGTCTCCTCCGCCACGGCCAGTGTGGTCACTCTCGATGCGCCGGTGGTTTTCGAATACGGGAAAACCTACAACCTGACCCTGGTCGACATGTCCACCACGCCCCCGGGCCTGACCACCTCCGTCATCATTGCCGAGCCTGGCAGCTCATTGAGCGTCATGCTGGCTTCCCCTCTTACCGCGGCTCCGATCGCAGGCACACCCTGGGTGCTGGAGTCCCCTGACTACATCGAGGCGCAGCTTTTCAGGTGTCTCAACGTCACCGAGGACTCCCCCGGCGTCTTCCAGGTCGTCGGGCTCAGTTACAACCCGGGCAAGTTCGCCTGGGTTGAGGATGGAGTCGTATTCGACGACCCTCCGATCTCGGGCCAGCTACCGGCCGCCTCGATCATCTCTCCGACCGGGGTAATGCTCGCCACCGAGGATAAGCTGAGCGTCACCGGCGCCCTGGAGCGTCACCTGTACCTTACCTGGGACGTATCGCCGCAGACCTGCATAACCGGGTACCAGGCACACTACTCGTTCGACGGCGGGACGACCTGGACCGATCTTAAAACGACGGGTGTCAACAGAGTCGAGATCATCGGACCGCCAAGCGGCACCTGCACCGCACAAGTACGCTCCATCAACCCCTTCGGTATTGCCTCGCCCTGGGTATCTACCAGCAAGGCTATCATCGGGCGCACCGATACTCCGCCGGACGTTAAGGGTCTCCAGCTGCTTGGCCAGGGGAATAACCAGATATTTGTGGACCGGGATGCGCGTTTTTCCTGGAAGCAGCCGATCCCCCCGAACGCGGTGGCGGATCAACTCGGGGACGATTCCTACGGCGTGGGGACTCCCTACCCGGCCGGGTGGCTTTCCGGCTATGCCATCACGGTCTATAACGTCGACGGTAGTCGGCGGCGTATCGATACGGCGAGCGGAGAGCAGTACGTTTACAGTTTCGACAAAAACGCGCTCGACGCTAGTGGAGTCCCTGCCCGCGAGTTCACGGTAGCGGTCGCCGCAGTGACGATCTGGGGCACTGTCTCCGCCAACCCGGCGCGGTTGACTGTATCTAACCCTGCTCCGGCAGTACTTACCTGAGGATCTTATGCAGTTAACGGCAGGCACGGAAGCAATTTATCTGAGGTTTAACCCATCCGTTGAGGTGGACGTGGTGACCGGCGGCGGTTACGAGGTCTTCGCCGTGCCCGCGGGGCAACTGGTTAATGGCGACTTCGTCCCGGCGTCCAATAACCGCAAGTATAAGGGTCCGAACACCAGCATTACCATTCCTGCAACAGCCGGGATCTGGGGGGTGAAGGCCGCGGCTTATGACGTTTTCGGCGACACCGGGCTCAACTACACCCCGCTCATGACCTGCACTGTGATGGGCAAGCTCGAGGACATGCTACAGGCCCTGACCGGGCAGATAACCAGTTCGCAGCTGAACGCGGACCTGAATAGTGCGGTCGACGCCGTGGGACCACTATCCGAGGATGTCGGGGCGATCAACAGCACGCTGGAGGATCCGGAAACGGGGCTAGTCGCCCAGGTGACCTCTTTACAGTCGCTGGTCTCCAACCCGGATACCGGACTCATTACCAAACTTGACGGGCTGCAGTCGTCGGTTACCGATCCCGAAATAGGGCTCGTCACCCTGCTGACCAACCTCTCAACGATAGTCGAGGACCCCGCTACGGGATTGGTAAAACAGGTCGCGGATAACCAGGCGTCGCTGGGTGACAACACGGCGGCCCTGTCGGTGGAGCAGAAGGTGCGGGCATCATCAGTCGCTCCCAACTGGGTTGCTGGTTCATACAGCGCAGGGAGCGTGGTCATTTATACAACTGGGACGCCTGCAGTCCCTTACATGTTCCAGAGCCTGGTGGACGGTAACGATACGACTCCTTCCGTAATAGCGGGGGTAGCAACAGCCACGACGAAGTGGAAACCGGTCTCCGCCAACCTTTACGCCCAGATGATGTTGAAAACCGACGTGAACGGGCATATCACCGGCATAGGCATGGCCAACGACGGCGTGACCGGTACCGTCGAGATACTCGCAGACAAATTCGCCATTGTGGACCCAGGTCACCCCACGGCCAGTATCGCCCCTTTCGTGGTGAGCACTGTTGGCGGGGTAACCCAGGTGGGGATTGACGGGGCGCTCATGGTTGATGGATCTCTCGTTGTCGGCGGGAACGTCACGATGGGACCCGAGGCCATCATTACTTGGGAGAATCTCTCCGCGGAGGCCCGCGCCAATCTGACCGGCCCTCCAGGGGTAACCCCGGACATGTCGGCCTACATGACAAATTCTTATGCGGGTGGATTTGTTACCAAGATTGGGTCTGACTTTGTTTTCACGGGAAAACTGGCAGCAGAGTACCTAGCGGCTGGAACAGTGACTGGCTCTACGATCCAGACTAAGGCCGATCCTGGTACTGGTGACAGGTCCAGAGCAATACTGTCTGCTACCAATAACAGGCTAGAGTACTACAGCCAAAGCAATACCTTGGTTGCATCCCTGGGAGCGGAAGCTTCCGTCGGGGACAGCGTTAGCTTGCTTACGCTAAGGCAGACCACCATCGGGCTATTTGCAGCAGCTATCTCTGCCAGTAATAGTGGATATGCTATATCGATTGGACTGACTAACTCTTCTAAAGGGATAGTCATATCCGGTGACAATGAGAGTGTTCCGTTGCAAATAGACTCCACGTCTAGTTCACAAAATATGATCAGAGTGGATGGCGGCTTTGCTGGACTAGTAATAGGGCAGACTAGGGTACCATCATTCGGAGGTATTTTTAATGGTGTTGCATCACCTCTTAAATTAGAAGCGTCTACGTCAGCTTCAGTACCTACCCACACAAATGTATCAGTGGGTTGCCTTTGGGTAACCAGCACCGGGTTGCTCTACATTTACACCCCTTCCGGATGGTCAAAGGTCGGCGCCCAATGATCTGTTTAACCAGAATGACAAGTTTTATCGTAATTATTATTATCATGGGGATATTGGGCGCTGCCCCTGCTCCCGTTTGCGCTAGTGAGTGGAACAGGACTGCCACCATCATGGAGGCATCATACGCTGCTCTGAGTACCATAGATTGCGGGCAGACAATAGCATTGTCCAAACAGGGCGTAGTTGAAACGAATTTAGTGCTGGGAGATCATCCCAGTAAGAGCAATATTATATTTTACTTTGCGGGTACCACCTTGGCACACTCGATAATTTCATATGCACTACCTAAAGATTACCGTGTAGTGTGGCAGGCGTTAACCCTTGGAGTAGAGATCACAGCGACTTCAATGAACTATAGATCAGGCATTAGGCTATCCTTCTGATAGTTTAGTCATCGTCCAATTACAATCACGCTGGAGGCAGCATGGCTCAGTATAAAGCAGGATCAGTCAATGCAGCAAAGGGGAGCAGCCAGGTACAGGGTTTGGGGACACAGTTCCTGGCCAACGTCTCTGCCGGGTCAATGTTCAGCATCCCCGGCACCGGCTTGCAGTACACCATTGGATCGGTAGACTCCGACACTCAGCTCTCCCTAGTGGGTAACTTTCTTCAGGCTGATGCGGTGAATTCCGCCTACTCTATTACGGTGGATTTCACCCCGGCCCTGGGCTTGCCCGAGGTCTCGGCAGGAGATGCGAATGTCCTGGCCCTGCTGACCCAGGCGCTGCGCATGCTGGACGTGGCGATAAGCGCACGTAACACCGGTATCGTCGAGGCTTGGAGCCAGGCCGAGGCGGACGCGCTGCGCTTGGCAGGCTATACGGTCGTCGTGAGGATGGATCTCCTGGGGTATTCCCCGCCGGTCACAACGACCGCAGGGCCGACAACCACGGTCACGCCAACGACTACGGCCCCTCCGGTCACCACCACGTTGGTTCCGACTACCACGACGGCGGCGCCGACAACCACGACGGTTACTCCGGCTACTACTACCCGTGCGCCGACCACGACTACGGCGCAGCCAATCACCACGACGGCAGCCCCCGCCACTACCACAATGGTGGCACCGGCGACAACCATAGCACCGGCAGTACCATCCACTCCAACTATACACCCGCTTACAGCAGGACCCGGCCAGGTGACAGTAAATTGGGGTGACGTGGCGACAGAGGACACCTATAGCGTCTACTACTCGATATCTAATAGTTTTAACGTCAGCACTAAAGATGGAGCCAATCCCTACCCGACGGTTCCGGATGCCTTCGCAGGTAAAATCACCGGTATTGCAGCTGACACCACGCAGTATGTGGTTACCGGGCTTGCTCCCGGGCAGCTCTACTACTTTAGGGTGACCGCGGGTAATAGTGCAGGTACCAGCGGACTCAGTGCATACCTGAGCACTGCTCCGCAAGCGACGACCACGGCAGCACCGACCACGACCACGGCTGCGCCGACCACGACCACGGCTGCGCCGACCACGACCACGGCTGCGCCGAGCACGACCACGGCTGCGCCGACCACGACCACGGCTGCGCCGACGACGACCACGGCCGCTCCGACTACGACCACGGCAGCGCCGGTTGCTCCGCATTCATCGGTGACCTTCACTAATTTCGCTGCTGGTACGAGCCCAGCGGTCTCAGTCATTTTCAGCAATATCCACTAAGGAGAGACTCCATGGACGCCCTGGTACACGCTATTTCCGGCCAGCCGGAAACCCCGAATCCCGCGATTGTGACGCAAATTAATGTTGTCTGGATGACTGCTACAGAGGTAGCACAGGCCCTTGGTACGGGGGAAGCGGCCGCCATGGCTGCCGGCCGGGGGTTCATTCTCACCACGGCTCAGGATTGCGCTAATTTCCTACTGGCGACGAACCGGGGCACGTCCTCGAATGGCACGGGGTATGCGCTTTCCTCGGCCAACCTCGTCTCCGGGACGACCTACACTCCGGCTGTTTTGGTAACTGATAGCGCTTTTGGGGCTGGGAGCTGGACGAGGGGGACGGCGTTCACGGCGACTACGGCAACGACTACGGCTGCCCCGACTACCACCACGGTAGCACCGACAACGACCACGGCTGCTCCGACGACTACCACAACCACGACCGTAGCTCCGGTTACCACCACTACTGCCGCACCGGTCATAGTGGATTATTTCGCAACGGGTGCAACGTCGATTGGCGCAAGCTGGACCCAGGATACCGGGTTCTCGGTTGTATCTAACAAAATTCATTATCAGCAGGCGTCCTATACCGGCGATAAGCACATGTGGGTGAATACCTTTTCGCCACTTGACGGTGAGCTATTCGCTAAAATCTATGTATCCGCCTTCCCGTCGGTTGCGCCGACGTTCCAGGTTGGCCTAATGCAGCGTCGGTCAGCCAACAACACGTATTACGCCGCGGCGTTCCAGAATTTACTCAGCTGCCAGTACCTGATGTTGGTCAAAAATGTGGCTGGAACCGCCGCGCTCATCGGGCCGTCCAACTCGGCTATCTCCCCCGCTCCGATTGTTGGGGAAACTTGGTGCGTGCGGTACCGGTTAGTTGGGTCGCATCACCAAATACGGACATGGAAAGACGGAACAACCGAACCCTCAACCTGGCAGCTTGACTACATAGATTCCGCTATTTCAGTCGCGGGATCGATAGGTATCTCGACAGGGCTTACTCAGAATGAAGGTGATATTTCTCAGTTCTCTTTCCAGCAACTCTAAATGGGGAAGTTAAGAATATGCTTTACAATTCGAGGATAGTTTGCGCCCCTGGCGCTTACTGTCCTGTGCTCTTGCTCAAGCCGAGTAAACCCCGCTCTAACCGAGGTATACGGGAAATTTATGAATGTCACTGAGACGACCAGTAATATAACTCTGTCGGGGTGGACGCATCCACTAACGATAAGCAAAGACGCGCTCAACTCCGTTATTTCGGGCAACGACGCCCAGGCGGTGCTGAGCGTGCCGGGTGTCCTCTCTATCCCGAAAAGCGGATTTCTAAGGCATCAAACCGCGGGGGGGGCAATCTTTACACGACCGGTGCAGTTTTTGGGCGCTACGTCGAGCCTCGGGTCAGACGGGTACGGCGCGTATTTAGACCTCAACCTAAATTTGCTTTACGGGGTTTCCGACGGAGGCGCCACTCAGCCGGTAACGGTCCGGCTAAGGTTCTATGAGGGGAAGGAGCTTTTTGAAGGGAAGATAGTATCTGTGGGTTCGGAAATTCTAACTTTTGCTCAGACTTACACTGAGCTTACCTACCCGGTCACAGCGACTCAATACTTTACGCTTTCGAAAAGTTTTGATAACAACGTTCAATCAGAATGGGCGAATAACACCGGATCGTGGCAATCACCCTGCAATGTCGCGTCCGTGGGTCGTTTCTGGGGTGGTCCTTACGCATCGGGGCAGTATTCAGGACTTGGCCCCTATGTCGATCCTGCGGTCATCAATTATGATATGACTAGTGAATTATTCGCTCTTTACAATAAGGCTTATCAGTTCTACGCAGCCAGTACCTTAATCAGCGCAAGAGTAGATAAAATTACGGCAGGATTTGCTGTAACTACTGTTCCTTCGTGGCAGGGGGAACTTGAATATAATAAATGGGTGTCCCGCAATATGACACCTAAGGTTCGACCCGCTTGGCAGTATCGCATCCCCCATTATTCCGTGCAGCATTATGGGACTGTAGCAGGTTCTGGGGTCTGGTACTACCTCCCTGGAGAAATAGAAAATAGGATATCAGTCATTCAGTCTCAAAATTATCCTGTTAGCCTTTTTGAGGTTGATTACGGCTGGTTTGACGCTATTGGTAGTTGGAACTTCACTAACGGTGGTCTTTCTGCACCGGATGGCATAACCGCGAACATGGCAAATTTTGCCGGTACTGGCCAATCTGTTGTCCAGTATATTAAGGCCCACGGACTGCACGCTGGTGGATATGCGACAATTGATAAGGGCCAGTATGCAGCTTACGATCCTACCACCCCGGCGGGAAGGCTAGCGATAGAGTCAGTCGCGACACAACTGTACAATCTGGGGTTTGAGTATGCTCGGATCGATTTTATGTACGGGAACATGGCTGAGACTTTTATGGCGATGGCCGTCTTTTACAATAAGATGCAAACGTTGAAACCTGATTTTTTTATAGAGGCACATCAGCCTTACTTCGCCCCCTATGTTGACTCGGTCAGAACAAATGACCAAATGGATTTTTTTGCGGGATGGCAGGCCGTATTTAAGAAAAAGTACAAAGTAGGGATAGTTCATGCCCCGAATTGCGTAATAGATACAGATGCCAACGGTCATGATATATGGACATCCACCATTACGACGAGTTCAGCACTGATTGAGCAGATCAAAATGATGATGGGGTATGGACGCCCTGAGATTTATTATATGTACGGGACATTTCCAACTCCAGCGGCGTCGAACTCTTCATTTACTAGCGCGTTTCAGACTGCCGAGCCTACCCTTTTAAGTCTGATGCAGCAATGGGACATGCTCCCCAAGGAGGTCCCAACCCGCACTATTACCAATGGGTTCAACACGGGTTTTAGTACGCTCCTTACCTACTCAAACGGCTCTACGGTATCCTGGGACGAAAATACTGGAAACTTGGTCATAAATTCGGCATCAACGTCGACGACAATAATGCCGGGCCCGACTTCTACCACCACAACGACGGCCGCCCCTGCCACCACTACCGCAGCTCCGGGTTCGACAACCACAGCAGCTCCCGGTACAACGACTACTGCTGCCCCTGGAGTCACGACGACTACCGCTATTCCCGGGACGACAACGACTGCAGCACCGACGACAACGACCACAGCACCGACGACAACACCTGGCCCCGACTCGACTCCGGATGCTTTCAGTTTCACCCCGATAACCGGGGCAGCCTTATCGTCGGTGCAGTTCAGTAACTCGGTCATAATCACAGGCATCAATACACCCACATTAGTTACTGCGGGTATAGCAGCTTTCCAGGTGAATAACAGCGGGAGCTGGATTGGCCTCGGTATGGTCAATAACGGCGACAGCATCATCATGCGGGCAACCGCATCAGGCAGCTATAGTACGACGTCAAGCTTCACGTTAACCGTGGGGACCGCTTCAGCCGTTTTCAGCATTACGACCCTGAATGCACCTGGTCCTACTGGGGGAAGTGCTACTCCTTCAGGTACTCAAGGTATTGCACTCAATCCAGGGACGTACCAAGGCGCTTTGAGTTATAAAGCTTATTTTACAATAGATGGTTCCACACCCTCACTATCTCATTTTTACACTTCTATGAGTGACGTAACAGGAGCCACCGTTGGTGGCGGTTTCCTTCAGGGGGTAACGTATAAATTCATTTTCACTGCATTCACAGGCGTAAATAATACCGGGACAGAATCACCCGCTAGTTCTGTTTACACGGTGATAATCCCAGTGCCCACCACCACCACAGTAGCTCCCATTAAACCAACAGTCCCACAGATCGCCCTGGTGCCAGGCAATGGAAGTATAACCGTCAGTCTTCTTTCGGGCGGCGTAGGGGCTACTTCATGGCGTGCCGATTGGTCCAACGACCCTGATGTTTATTGGGCCATGAATGATCTTGGGAATGTGATCTCGGGCCTCCCTTTCACCATCACCGGGCTGAACAACGGCGTCTCGTGGCATATCTTCGTGGTGGCAGTCAATGCTTACGGTGACAGCTACAGCGATATCGTCTCGGCGACCCCTTTTGCACCAATTACCACTACGGCAATGCCGACCACGACTACTACCACGACTATCGCAACCCCCACGACAACAGGCGCCCCGACTGCGCCCCGCTCGTCGGTGACCTTTAGCAACTTCAGCAATACCGGGACGACTACGGCTGGCCCTGCAACGACTACGAGCACGGCCGCACCGACTACCTCAACATCGGTACCGCCTCCGACGACTACCACGGCGATCCCCACGACGACTACGGCTCGGCCGACTACGACTACGGCGAGGCCAACAACAACGACAACGACAGCCGCTCCGCCGCCATATGTCGAGATCAGCCTAGGTAGCTTCACTACCCAAATTCCGGTATTCACCGGAGGTGCGCTAGAAATTCTAACATCAAGCGGAGTTGTGGCCGTAGCCTTAAGGGATTTTGGCCCTATCGAGATCAATACCAGCCGGGGGGTAAAATGCCTAGGTTAACAATCGGGATGGCGAGTTACAATAATCGAGCTGAGGTTTGGTTCACCGTCCAATCCCTAAGGCTATACCAGGACCTCTCCGACGTAGAAATATTGATCATCGATAACTATGGCGATGACCACCTTAAGAGCTTTGTCGAAGGAGCTGCCTTCGGCGTGGCAAGATACATCCGTTATACGGAAAAGCAAGGTACCGCGGCCCCTCGTGATTTAATTTTCAGCGAGGCTACCGCTGAGTGGGTCATCTGCATTGATCCGCACGTCCTCCTATCCCCTGGAGCAGTAGCCAGATTTAAAGAGTGGGTAGGTGCCAACCAGGGATGTATGGACTTACTCCAAGGTCCTCTCACCTACGATGACCTTACTAATCAGGCCGACGCACTCAGCGATCAATGGGGTAACGGCATGTGGGGAGTCTGGAGAGGCGCGAAGGTGGATCCTGATGCTGATCCTTATCCAATTTTGATGCATGGCCTCGGGCTTTTCGGCTGCAGAAAAGACGCCTGGCTTGGGTTCAACCCGGAGTTTCGCGGATTCGGCGGGGAGGAAGGCTATATTCACACCAAATTTCGGCAGGCCGGAAGGGAGGTACTGTGCCTGCCTTTCTTGTCCTGGGTACACCTCTTCAAGGTCAGCAACGGGGATATCCCCTACCCTTGCGATTACGCGGACCGCACGCGCAACTACACCATAGGGTTCCAGGAGTTGGGGCTAGATCTCGCACCGCTCATTGAGCATTTCGGAGCCGATAAAATTAAACCATACTTGATCCAGGAGTCACCGATGGGGCTGGAAATTTTAACCGCGGAGTACGGCGGAGTTGATGTCACAAACCTGGTCAGGGAGAAATGCATCGGAGCTACCTTGATTCTTCCGGTCCGGAATGAGCACCTCGGTGGGGATCCCTGTCCGGGAGTCCGGAAAGAGTTAATACTCAGCTACAAAGTAGACGGAGTGGTATCAACGCATACGGTCGGCGAACATGGGATATTAAGAGTGCCCGCTTCCACCAAGAACAAGCTCGGCATATTTTACACCAACAACGGGCAACCGGCCCTGCTCGAAACCGTTTTGGGCAGGATAAAGCTCCTGGAGGACAAAGCCGACATCATCACTTGCCCATGGTACTCCATACCCAATAACCCGTTCCCCGAAGTGATCGCCATGGCGACAAACTCGACGCACCTTAACATAAACGTGCAGATCCTTCAGGCGCTATACCTGGCGAGAGATTGCGGGGCATATGATTACGTGAGTTTCCTGGAGCACGATGTGCTCTACCCCGAGGGTTACTTCGACTTTCCAGAGTTCGGGACGGGTGTGATGAACAACGAGAATTACGAAGGGATCTGTGCTGTGGGCTGGCAGAAGCAAAGCAGTCCAGGGCAAAAGCCGCTCCATGAAATGACCATGCGGTTTGACGAGGCTATTGCGCATTTCGAGCAGATGATGGTTCACTTCATATCCAGGAGTACAACCCACGACGTCCTGGAGCCGAAGGGCCCACATGCAACCTGGAGCAGCCAGCACCCCTCAATTCACATCAATACGCGGAAAGGGTTTACTTCGCACTGCGACATCTATACCTCGGAAACGGTGCCGGGAATCCCTTACTGGGGGGATTACGAGAAGTATAAGCTATTTTAGATGGAGCTATCCACGAGATACGGGAACTGCATCGTTTACGCTATCAGCATGTGGTATATGCACGGTAGATATATTGGCCCGGAAGTGCCGAGTATGTACCCTGATCCCTCGTTTTCTGCATGAATCACAGACGGGGATCGTAACCCAATGGCATCCACTATATGCAGTAGGCTGGCGGGTGATCTTTCTTAAGATTTTGTTTAGGGGCGAAATCGATGAAGGGGACAGAAAAGCATAGGGGCTTAGTCCTTGTTATGCATGAAGTATTTTATAAAGACGGCTATAAGATATTTCAACCCATTTACACAGCAATCTAGGTAGTAGACAAAATGTAAAGATGAAAGGCATTGGAGCTGTAGCAGCAACTCTCAGAAATGGGTAGTATTCTTTAAAGATATTAATATTAAGATTACCTTTCACTCTGGATGATAAAAAGTATCTTGAGTTAAAAGTATTAAGACTAATAGCGTGTTTTTTAATGCATAAGGATTTTGCTTCTTTAGTGTAGCTACCCGGTAATAACATTACAACATTTGACCAATGTTTTATGAAAATATCGATATAATTTGATTCGTCGTAGCCTGCAACTGAATTTTTAGCATAGCTAACTATAGGTTCGTTTAGCCACAGAACGTTTATTTTATCTTGATGACCTAAGTAGTCAAATATGGTCCCAAAATGTATAAATAAAGTGTTGTTATATCTCTTGAAATTGCCATTATCAATTATTTTTTTACTGAATATCAGGCAACTCATCCATGTAGCATGCCATCCCAGATCAATGAGCAGTTTATTTTTATCAGTATATAAAAAATCAGGGGTGTGATGTACTCTTGTCTTTGCTTCAGCACCATTAAAGCCTTGTTTTGCATTTACTATAATTAAGTCATGGTCCGAGATTATTGACTGAAGAACTAAATCAATACCGTCATTAATAATTAAGTCGTCGTCACTCAATAGCCATGAATAAGTACTTAAAGAATACTTTAATACTTTTTCAAAATTGTAGTCTGGTCCCATATTTGTTTCGTTGCACGTGTAAAAGATATATTTATATTTTTGTTTCATTGTACTAACTACTTCACGAGTATTATCCGATGAATTGTTATCAGAGATGTATATGGGAATGTTTTTATTGTGTACTTGACTTATAATAGATTCTAATCCCAAAGCTAGTTTGTCGGCACGATTGTATGTAGGAATACAAATCGATAATATTCCATTCATTTTTTCCATAAAGCTTTCCTTCCCCTTGAGGGATTAGTGAAATTAATATATGACCAACCTTACATGTTGATGGCAGGCTCTTTCACGTTATGAGCGGTAAGTAATCTGATGTCAAGGCATAAATTAAAAAAACAATATTGTTTGGCTTTCCGAGTATCCAATAGTATCTATGCCATATAAACTAAATCATTTAATATCAGTGGCTTACAGTAATGGCTTAGTTTTCCAAAAACTGGGTAGGGCGCTATCTGCTGAACAGTGCCGGTGCCTGAAACTAAGCAGCGCTGAAAAATCCATCTCAAAAGAACCGGTCTGCAGTTATCTGCGGCCGGTTTTTTTTGTTTAGGGAGCGCCCTGTCAGGCGGAACCGAACAGGAAGTTCCCCGAAGCGGTCTGAATCTGAAGAGCGGGGCGGCTCAGTCATCGGTCTTGACCTTGACAATTTACCACGAGGAGGTATTAATGGTGAGTTAACTCAAACCATCTGAATGTAAGTCGGAGAGAACACATGATCAAGCACATTGCTGCTGCACTGTTTCTGGCATTACTTCTTTGCGGCTGCGGTGGAGGCTCATCGTCCCATCCTGTCACTCTGGTTTCCATCACTGTTACTCCGTCAACAATCAGTATTGCCCCCGGCACCACGACCCAGTTCAGAGGAAGCGGAGTCTATTCGGATGGCAGTTCCGTCGATCTGACTGACTCCCTTTCCTGGAGTTCATCGAATACGTCCATCGCCACTGTCAGCTCCCTTGGGTTGGCCACCGCTCAGGGCGCCGGAAGCGCGGCGATTTCCGCAAGCACAGCGGGAATTACCGGCACTGCCACTCTCAAGGTCGCAAACGTCGCGTCCATCGCCATCACTCCCCCCGCCACGGGCGTCATCATCGTCGGCACAGCCCAGCAGTTCAGTGCCACGGGAACCCTCTCGGATGGCACCTCCCAAAACCTGACCGGTTTCGCTAGCTGGATTTCCTCCAGTCCCGCGGTCGCCACTGTCAGCGACCTGACCGGATCGAAAGGGTTGGCTACGGCAGTCGGCTCCGGTGGCGGCACGGGGAGCACCACGATAACGGCAAGCTTTGGCGGGGCTTCGGGAAGCGCCACCATGACGACCGCATCGCTATTATCGCTTGCGATCAGTAGCAGCAACCCAAACCCGAACCTGGACCTGGGAGCGAGCCGGCAATTCACGGCCATCGGTACCCTGTCAGATGGCACAACTCCTGACCTCACTGCTAAGGCCCTCTGGAGTTCGACCAGTCCGGCAATCGCCAGCATCGCCGCCAACGGGCTTGCCACCGCTCTCTCCCCCGGCTCAACTAACATAACTGCAATCTATGTGGGCGTACCGGCCACAGCGATCCCTTTAACTATCCTGGCACCAAGCTCGATTGCGGTGACGCCTGCCAGCGCCTCCGCACTCGCCGGTAGCACGCAGCAGTTCACTGCAACGGGAACTTTTCCGGACGGGACTACCGCTGATCTTACCAACCTGGTCACTTGGAGCTCCTCACTACCTGGCGTTGCGACCATCAGCAATGCGGCCGGGTCGCGGGGACTGGCAGTTGCGGGCAACTCTGCCAGCGGCACGACAGTCATCAGCGCGACCTTGCCTGTCCCGGGTGGTTCGCCTGTCTCAGGATCCGCTGCGCTGGCTGTCAAAGCACTAAGCTCGCTATCCGTCACTCCCGCAAGCGCAGTGCTCGGCATCGGTGCGACCCTCCACCTGGTTGCCACGGGCACCTTCAGCGACAATACGACCCAGGACCTGACCAATTCAGTCTCCTGGAGTTCCAGCGCGCCGACAGTCGCCTCGGTAAGCAATCTCTCCGGCACCAAGGGACTGATAACCGGTCTCGCTGTCGGCTCAGCCACCATCACGGCTGCTGTTGGCAACAGTTCCGGTTCAAGTACGGTAACCGTTTCCACGACTCCGGTCACCACGCCGACCAACCGGGCCTACGTGACCAATTCCGGGAGTAATACCCTTTCCGTCCTGGATACCCTGAGCTTAACGGCGGTTGCGACCATACCCGTGGGACTGGGGCCCCAGGGCGTTGCCCTCAACACCGCCAACAACCGCGTGTATGTGGCGAACCTAAACTCGGGAACGCTATCTGTTATCGACATCACCGCCAACGCTTTGGTGGCGACAGTCAGCGTGGGGAGCGGACCCTGGGGAGTCGCGGTACTTCCTGCATCACATCGCGCCTATGTCACGAACAGCTTCAGCGGTACTGTCTCAGTGCTCGACACCACCAGCAATTCTGTCGTCGGTACAGTCGCGGTGGGGACCAGACCCCAAGGAGTCGCGGTAAATACTGCCACTAGTCAGGTGTTGGTAACCAACAACGGTGACAATACGGTTTCGGTGATCGATGCCCTCAGTAACACTGTCACTTCCGTCCTGTCAGTCGGATCGGCTCCTCAGGATATCGCCGTGAATCCCGGGACGAGCCTTGCCTACGTAGCCAATAGTTTCAGCCCTCTATTCTCAGTCATCAACACCGCCACCAATGCGGTTACCGGGGTAACGGTGGGGACCTTCCATCAGGGGGTCGCCGTCAATGCAGCCACGAACAGGGCATACCTGTCAAACAGTGGCAATAGCACCGTCTCAGTCATTAACATTACGACTAACACGGAACTCGCCTCACCGGGTAGTCCGATCCAGGTAGGATCGGGACCGCAAGGGATCGCGGTTCAAGAGTCAAGCAACCGGATTTATGTGGTAAATAACGGCAGCAATACGGTTTCGGTCATCAGTACGGCTGGTGACAGTAACGGCGTGCTTGCCACCATCAATGTTGGAACCAGCCCCAAAGCTGTCGCAGTCATTCCATAATATTTGGCCGGGGCGCAGGCCTGCCTGCGCCCCGGCTGCCCCCTCGG
>JGI24143J45723_1000100_pt1 | contig 44150 bp, 33 predicted proteins | sample BarGraIncu00432A_FD_45723 | JGI IMG/M metagenome (IMG submission 45723) | reverse complement strand
CCCCGTCGGCATGGCTTCGCGTTCCTGGCCGGGGTTGGCGGCTTTTCCTCCGGGAACTGTAGGGCCATATGAATTTTGAAACCTAGAACTGGAGCTTTCGGCATGCAACAAAACATTCCTACTTCCACTCACTCCAATCCAGAGGTGGTCAATCTGCTGGATTACCTGGAAGTCATCGCAAAGCGCTGGCGCATGATCGTCATAGTTACGGCTGCCGCCTTTATTATCTCGATAGTCGTAGCCTTTATGCGCCCTAAAATCTACAGCAGCACCGCGCTGATCCTTCCTCCCCAGCAAGATGGCAGCATGATGGGAATGATGAGCGCAATGACCGGCGGCATGGCCAGTTTGGCAGGCGACCTGCTTGGTAAAGGCACCACCGCGGACCTGTACGTCGGAATGCTCAACAGCCACGCTGTTGCCGATGTCATCATCGATCGCTTCAAGTTGATGAAGGTCTATGATCAAAAGTACCGCCTCGACACCTACAAGGTATTGGACAAGAATGTCGATATCCAGGCAGGGAAGAAGGATGGCATCATCGCCATCACCGTGGAGGACAAGGACCCCAAACGGGCTGCGGATCTTGCCAATGCCTTTGTCGAGGAACTGGGCAGGCTGGCGGTAAAACTCAGTGTTACTGACGCGGCTCAAAGCGGGAACTATCTGCAAGACCGTCTTATGAAGGCCAAGGCCGATCTGACCCGGTCCGAGGAGTCCCTGAAAACCTTCCAGTCAAAAAACAAGGCTCTTGACGTGCCGGAGCAGGCCAAGGCAGCCATCTTCGGCGTCGCCCAGCTCAAAGCGCAACTCGCGATACAGGAGATCCAGCTCGCCGGCATGCGCAGCCGCTTTACTGACGGCACGCAGGATGTGAAGGACATGAAGGCAAGCATTGCCAACATCAGGGCGCAGATCGCGCAGGTTGAGGGTAATGAACGGGGAAGCTCCATCCCCTCCATGGGAACGGTCCCGGCACTGGGCCAGGAGTATGTGCGGCTGATGCGCGAGTTTAAGGTGCAGGAAGCCATATTCGAGATGCTGACCAAACAGTACGAGATGACCAAGTTCACTGCGGCGAAAGAGGTCATCGGGATGCAGATCATTCAAAAAGCCACCGTGTCAGACAAGAAAGCTAAACCTAAAAGGGTGGTTATCGTTCTTGGCAGTACCATTGCCGGCGGTTTTTTTGCGGTTTTGTATGCCTTTATCTGCGAAGCCGGAGCAAATATGTCAACTAAGGATCGCCAGCGCTGGAACCAGATCATTTCAGTCGCGCGAGGCCGCAAAGTGGGAGAAGAGGGGATTCAGTGAGGGTTCTATCCGTTTTCGGCACCCGGCCCGAGGCCATTAAGATGGCTCCCGTCATCAAGCAGCTGCATGGCACGCCCGGCATTGAATCGAGGGTTTGTGTCACGGCCCAGCACAGGCAGATGCTCGACCAGGTACTGCAGCTTTTTTCGATTGCTCCCGATTATGATCTTAACGTCATGAAGCCCGGGCAGGATCTGAGCGACATCACTGCAAATGTGCTTGTCGGTCTGCGTGCAGTCCTCAGAGAGTGGCGGCCGGACTTGGTTCTTGTGCACGGCGATACCACCACCACATTTTCCGCCAGTCTGGCGGCTTACTACGAAAAGATCCCGGTTGGACATGTCGAGGCTGGCTTGCGTACTGGCGATATATACTCCCCCTGGCCGGAGGAAATGAACCGTCGCTTAACCGGTTCGCTGGCGGAGATTCATTTCGCGCCAACGGAGAGGGCGAAACAGAATCTTCTGGCCGAAGGCGTACCTGGCAATCGGGTTCATGTCACCGGAAATACGGTTATCGACGCCCTGGTGCAGGTTGCCGAGCAGATCGACAGCGACAAGAGTCTGCAAGTTGCGATGCACGGTCAGTTTCCTTTTCTTGACGCCGGTAAAAAACTTCTTCTGGTGACCGGTCACCGCAGGGAGAACTTTGGCGAGGGATTCGAAAATATCTGCCGTGCCCTGCAGCGTTTAGGACAACGACCGGATGTCCAGATCGTCTACCCCGTGCACCTCAACCCCAGCGTGCAGGAGCCTGTGCTGCGCATACTGTCCGACAACCCGGGGGTCCACCTGATTGACCCTCTCGACTACCTTCCTTTTGTTTATCTGATGACCCGCTCGTACCTGATCATTACCGATTCGGGCGGCGTCCAGGAGGAGGCTCCTTCCCTTGGCAAACCCGTTCTGGTCATGCGTGACACGACGGAGCGTCCCGAGGCTGTCGAGGCCGGCACGGTTAAGCTGGTCGGGACGGACACGGAAAAAATCGTCGCAGAGGCCAGTCGTCTTCTTGATGACACTAAAGCCTATACGGCGATGGCGCTGGCGCATAATCCTTATGGCGATGGAAAAGCGTCGCAAAGAATTGCCGAGATATTGAGTAGAAAATAATATTACCAGTGAGGGCTTATGCAGCGAAACTTTCAAAAAATTGTCGTCATGGGGCTTGGTTATATCGGCCTGCCGACGGCGTCCATGCTCGCGACCAAGGGACACCAGGTGGTAGGGGTCGATGTAAACCCCAGCGCCGTCGACACCATAAACCAGGGGAATATTCACATTGTCGAGCCTGATCTGGACATACTGGTGAAATCCGCGGTCGGCAGCGGGAACCTGCGAGCTTCGCTGCAACCCGAAGCAGCAGAAGTTTTCATTCTAGCCGTACCCACTCCGTTTGCGCATACCGATGAGAACCCGAAAACTCCCGACTTGAGCTATGTCGAAGCAGCAACCACGGCCATAGCACCTTTTTTAAGTCTGGGGAATCTGGTGATACTCGAATCAACCTCCCCCGTCGGTACCACTGAACTGATCCGGGACCTGATCGCCGAGCTTCGGCCCGACCTTTACAATAAGTCAAACGCCGACCGTGAACCCGTCTATATCGCCCATTGCCCCGAACGGGTACTCCCCGGTCATATCATTCGGGAACTGGTCGACAATGACCGGATCATCGGAGGCGTTGACAAGGCCTCGGCGGAAAAGGCGAGAGACCTGTACAAGAGCTTCTGTAACGGCGGCATCTTCCTCACTGACAGCAAGACGGCCGAGTTGGCCAAACTGGTGGAAAATTCGTCGCGCGACGTGAACATTGCCTTCGCCAACGAGCTTTCCGTTATCTGCGACAAGCTTGGTGTCAATGTCTGGGAACTGATTGAACTTGCCAACAAGCATCCGCGGGTAAACATCCTGCAGCCCGGGCCTGGTGTCGGCGGTCACTGCATTGCTGTTGATCCGTGGTTTATCGTTGCCGCAGCACCTGACGAGGCCCGCCTTATCCGTGCCGCGCGTGAAGTGAATGATGCCAAGCCGAACTGGGTAATTGACAAAGTTATCGCCAAGTCGGAGCGTTTCAAGGACCCGGTCATTGGCTGTCTTGGTTTGGCATTCAAGGCGAACATAGACGACCTTCGTGAATCGCCGGCAATGGAGATAACCCGGAAATTGATCAAAGCCGGGGTCGGACGGGTTATGGCGTGCGAACCCAACGTGCATGGCAGTTTTCAGGAATTCCCTCTTTTCGAGCTGAAAGAGATCCTGAAGGAGGCTGACATCATATTGTTGCTGGTCGATCATGATGAGTTCCGACATATTGACAGGGAACTTCTCAAGGAAAAGGTTCTGATCGATACCAGGGGTGTCTGGCGGTAACGCGGAACAAGTATGTTGACTACGATAGGTGAGGCTTAAGACGGATTTTACCGTGGCATTTATTTATCACGCACACCCTTCCAGTCGCCGCCTGTAATGACTGCTGCAGATGGCTTGCGAAGAGGGAACACTATGCGAAGACTCCTGACGCTACTCCTTTGGAAGGAACAAAGGCTCTGCCTGAGGGTAAGAGGTCTAATGGTTCGCTTCCTGGTACGACTTATGGGCGGAACATGTGGGCGGGGACTTTTGGTGGCAAGTGGATTTCATTTCAAGTATCCGCCTCATCGTGGCATTCAAATCGGCAATAACTGCTCATTCGGTAAAAACATCACGCTGGATGTACCCGCTGGTGGAGAATTGCTGATCGGTGATCGATGCTCTTTTACTTTGAACATCGTCCTCGCCGCGGTACAAAGAATTGAAATCGGTGCTGATACCCAAGTAGCCGAATTTACAAGTGTTCGTGATGCCGATCACGGAATAGAGCTGGGGAAAATAATAAAAGAGCAGGCGCAAACCAGTCTGCCCATTTATATCGGCAGTGACGTGTGGCTCGCTCGAGGTGTGGTCGTTTTGAAGGGTGCCCACATAGGAAACGGCGCCGTTATCGGTGCTAATGCTGTGGTGAAAGGAATCATCGAAACGAATGCCATCGCCGTCGGCGCGCCGGCCAAGGTCATCAGGAGCAGGTGTGTTTCGTCTCGGTAGATTCGTCAACTTGGGTGGGTATTTCTTCGCTACGATAGCTACGGCAGGAGTATCATTTTTTTCCGTACCTTTGCTGATCCGTATTCTTGGTCCTGAACAGTTCGGGCGCTGGTCGCTTCTCGAACCTTGCCAATTGCTGCTTTCACAGATCATGCTGCTGGGGCTCAATTACGGCATTATGAAGCAAATAAGCTTTGACAAGCTCCCTTGCCTCCCGGTCCTTTCCTCGCTGTTTCGACGCTCCCAGGTCGTTTGCATTCTGACAACCCTGACTGCGCTTTTTGCACTCACGCACCTGGGGTTTTCACTTCGAGAGTCGGGATGGTTCGCTTTTTTGATCTATGTGGAAGCGGTAATGATTTTGCTGCTTTCCTTTTACCGTGCAACCAGCGCCGTGGGCGGATACGCCACAGGATCTATAACCAAGGCTCTGGCCTTCCTCGCATTTCTTATGCTGGCTGGCTTTGGCAGTCGACACTCTTCGGTTCACGTTTCGGACGTTTTGTTCTGGCGCCTGTCATCAGCAAGTCTTGCGATTGCGTTCAGCATGTACGTCTTTAAAACCAGGAAATTTACCGATTCCTCAAGTGTCTGCCCTGACGGCGACTTACATTCGCGGCATCTGTACAGCGATGCCATCAGATACGGCGCGCCCTTCTTGGTCACCGGATTACTTACCATGGTTATCGACTTTGCCGACAGATATATATTGAAGGCGTTTTTTGATTACACTGTTTTGGCTCACTATGTCATTTATTCGAAGATAGCTGCGTTTCTTAATCCTCTCATCATTGCCCCGCTTGGACTGTGGTGGCCTACGGAGCGCTTTAAGCGCCTGCGCAACGCCGATGGCGGGATGCTTTTCTTCAGGCAGACTGCGCTGAAGGTTCTGATCGTTTTACTGCTGGTAGGCGGTGCCCTGTGGTTGTTTTCTCCAGGGTTAATCACCTTGTTTGCACCGGGCGTGGTTGCGGAACCTCGAATCCAACTCATGCTGATCGCAAGCGTGGTTTTCATGGGCATGGGGGCTCCGCTCAATATCGGGCTCCTCAATAGCGGCAAGACCCATTTGAACATTTATGGCGTGTTGGGCGGCGCTGTAATTCATCTTCTCTTGTGTATCCTGCTCATTCCGACTTTCGGGGCGACCGGCGCAGCGTTATCCACCGCGCTAAGTTATCTTGCCTATACTCTTTTACTGAATGTCTTGTCCCAAAGGCTGATTCCCGTGCCATTTGCGTATCTGGCAATGCTCTCCGTAGTCGTAATTGCCTTTGGTGAACTTCTCCTCTTTCATTCCCTGTCGGGGGACGCCGGGCTATTTGCCTGCGCCTTAAGGTCTGCGGGTTACGCGCTGACTTTCGCGGCGTCAGGATATGCAGTTTATTGGTTTTCGACAACGATGCACAATAAAACAATAACCGGTAAAAATGGACCTGAAATATGTGCTGGTGACGAGTATTAGACTTTGCGCCGGTTTGGCGCATGATACGTTCACCTGCTGATGCTGTCCTTGCTCCGCATTTTTTGTAAAAAGTATGGTTTTATGCTGGAGTGTGAGACGCTTTTAAAGCACCCCGGCTGAACTCTGCATACCCATCAAAGGTAACCATGTACGTCAACCTTTATTACTACACGCTTCTTATTGTTTTTATGACTACGGTTGACTATCGTCTTTTTGATACTTCCTCCGGAATACCAAGCATTACTCTGACTGAAATAGTTGCGTACAGCATGTTGTTTCTTTATTTGGGACAGTCAGCATTCGGGCGGTTTAAACTCGAGGAAGACGTTACACTGCACTATCGTAAAAATAAAATCATTTTCATCTATTTCGGATGGGCATTGTTAGCCAGCATTTGCAGCCTCTTTTTCAGATCATCTTCAGATGCGATGCAAATGTTCAAGAACCTCCTGCCGAGTTTCATAGTTTATTTTTTCGTCGTCAAATTTATAGTTACCCCCCAGCGGATAATCTCCCTGATATTAACCTATTTGGCCGGCATATCTGTGAATTTACTGTTATGCCTGAGCCAAATATTTCTCAATGGTCCAAGGCCCATGAAAGTGGACGTCGCCGTTGCGACAAAATTGGATTTTTCCGGTCAGGTTGCCAGCCGCCTGGCGACGGGCTTTTTCAACCATCCCAACGGGTTAGCGCTTCTGTTGCTGCCGGCCATCCTGCTGGTTCTTTCAGTGGTGGTTTTTCGGCTTTTCCCCGGTGTATTGCTGAATTTATTCATTTTGCTTTCCTTGTTCTGCCTGGTTTTCACCTTGCGCTACACCTACGCAAAAGGCGTCTATGCCTGGGCAATAATCGGCTGCGTACTGTTATTCATTCCGCAACGGATGAATCGCTGGCGGTGCAGTATCGGAGTGTGCACGCTACTGGCCGGCATAACCGGCATTACCTTGTACAGTTTGAGCACTTTGCTGAAAGGCGGTGCGAATTCTCTCTCGACCATAGTCACCCGGATTTATCTTTGGCTTGCAGCTCTTGAGGTTATCCGGGCTGACCATTTTGTGCAAATCTTCGGCGATGGCTTTAAAGCAATGCTCGTTGCCAGCAGCGATATCGCCAATTGGGAGTATCCCAATGCCCACAATGGGATTATCAACCAAATATTATTCTACGGAATTCCAGCTTTTATCTGTTATCTGTGGATTTTCTTTGCGGCAATCAGGCGGCTGTCCCGGCTCCAGTTCGCATCTGACAGGGAAATGAAGGTGGTGGCGTCGTTCCTGTTCTCTGCGTTAATTGCGTTATTCGGTGAATATTTTTTCGAACCCTCCAATGTCGGGGTCACTCTGCAGACGCATTTTTTCATTTTCATAGCAGTGACCACAAATTTATATTACATTTATTTCGATCTTGAACGCCCCATTGCGAATGAAAGGGTTACCGCATGAAGTTTTTATTTATAGCAACCTGTGCGCCACGACCTCTCAATCCGACCAAAGGGATCTTTGTTCAACAGATGGCAAACGCCTTGGTGTTGCAAGGCCACGAAGTTGACATTCTCGTCCCCGTTAGAGTTTTTCCGACCAAGGAGCTTAAATCCTGTATCGTCAGGCCTTCCAGGTGGGCCAAATTCCCCGGTGCACTCAGGAAGTGGACCAGGGAGTGGGTCCACACCTCTTCAGAAGTCACCTTGGAGGGTGTGCACTATATCTATAAGCGTTTTGTCACTTTGCCACGCGTCAGCAATTCGGGCATGGATTGCGCTTTGTTCGCTGAATCTTCCCGTACCTGGTTGGCCTCCCGTTTCCCTGCCGGCGGGTACTCCTTTGTCCTTGGTCATTTCGCGGAAACAATTCCTCTGGTGCTTCATATGTCCAGGCAGCAGTCGTGCTCGTCAGGGGTTTATATCCACGAGGATATTCAGGATTACTGTCGCATCGTCAATAGAGACTACCTTCGGGACAATCTGGCAAAATGCGATTTTATATTCACCAATAGTTACAGGTCGCAATCTCAGCTTCGCGCTGTGACCGCCGCGTGCGGACAGATCGACGTGGTTCACCTCGGTATAGACGAAATATTCAGGCGCAACCAGTCACGGGGGGATGTTGCCCCCGCTAAGGAGGTCAAACTCGTCTGCGTGGCGCGCTTTACGGAACGGAAAAACCAGCTGCTCTTGCTGGAAGCACTTTCTCTTTTGAAAAGCACTCGGCAAGATTTCAACCTGCATCTTACTCTTGTCGGTGATGATTCCCTGTATCGGCATCAACTCGCTCGGCAGGTGAAGGACCTGAACCTTGAGCCGAGTGTACGTTTTACCGACGCCACCAATCTGGACGTCATCTGCAAAGCTCTGCAGCAAGCAGACATCTTCATATTTCCCAGCAAATTCGAATCCTTCGGAGTTGTCGTCATTGAGGCTGCATCTCAAGGACTCCCCATTATTTCGTCGACTGAAATTGGCGCTGTAAAAGAACTGGAGCTGTCCGGATTTAGTTTGTCTACGTTTGACCCGCGCTCGGCCGGCGGCCTGGCAACGTCAATAGAGTTAATGCTTGAAAATTATAAGGAGCATCTTGCTGCCGCTCAGGTGATTCGGGACTTTGTAATCCTGGAATATTCCTGGGAAAATACCGCTCTGGAAATAGTCAACGCTATTCGAGGAAAATTAAATGAACTTAAATCGGCGTAAGGTCGCCTTCGTTACCAATATAATCCCGCATTATCGAAAGTCATTTTATGAGAAATTGTGCAGTTGCCGCGATTTCGAGTGGACGGTCGTGCGCGGCGAAAAGAATGTCGATGACGGGCGCCCGGACTATAAGGGACATATAGATATCCCCCAAACCTTTGTCGTGAACAAGGACACCGCCTTAGGCCCTTATACCCTGAGGACGCAAAGCAGCCTTCTCTCACAGCTGCGCAAAATTTCCCCCGATATTCTCATTGTTCTGGGTATTCCGGGGAATTTTTCCACCTGGATCGCTCTGGTATGGGCCAAATTGAAAGGCGTGAAAGTTGTCATGTGGACTTGCGGCTGGGAACCGCAGGCTGATCGTTCTTATGCTTTAGCTGTAAAAAACCTTTTGGCAAAGTTCTTTTTTTCGTTTCCCGATCGTTTTTTTACTTACAGTACTAATGCCCGGAAATATCTTATCGATTTGGGTGTCGATGCCGACAAAATTACCGTTTGTTACAACGGTATTGAAACTGATGATCTGATCAGGCGAGAAGAAGAGATAACATTCAAGGGACTTGAATTGCGTAAAAATCAAGGCGCCGAGAATTCCTTTATTCTGCTTTATGTGGGCGGAATGACGCTGGAGAAACGGGTCGATCTCCTTTTGGACGCCTTCGCCGAGCTGTCCAAAAGCAACCCCGATGTACATCTTTGGCTCGTCGGTGATGGACCGGCCCGCGCGCAATTTGAAAGGCAAGCCTTGGAATTGGGCCTGGATAAGGCCAAGTTTTGGGGGCAGATTGTCGAAGATGTCGATCAGTTTTTTTCCGCCGCCGATTTTTTCGTGCTTCCGGGAGTCGGCGGTCTTGCCTTCAATCAATCGATGATTTGGAAGACTCCATGCATAGCCACCAGCGCCGATGGGACAGAAGACGATCTGGTAATCGACGGAATCACCGGAAAACGATTTGAAGCTGGCAGTTTGGCTTCCATAAGTGCCGCAATAAAATCATGCATCCACCTTGATCCATTCGAGAAGGAAAAATGGGGAAAAAATTGCCGTGATCTGATTGTCAACCGGAGTAATGTCAATATAATGGTCCAGACTTTCCTTGAAACACTTAAAAAGTTGTGATTGAGACGGACCGTTAAATTTCCAGGTAACGATGTACGGGGGCAGAGGATCAGATCCGGGAGCCCTTTTGGGAAGTGATCGATTCTTAGGGCGGGATGCAGGGTATTCAGGAGGGGTAATTGGCGTGATTAAAACCGTTTTTAGTAGATTGACCAGAATAACAAGTAGCGGTTTATTTATTCCTCAAATTGACGGTTTGAGATTTATAGCGATTTTTCTGGTCGTGACCTATCATCTCAACGGGAAATTGGCTCAACACACCGTAACCGGTCCTATTAGCGGATACTTCGATCGTATCATAGCTAACGGATTTCAAGGTGTGGAGTTGTTTTTTGTCATCAGCGGATTCATTCTTGGTTTGCCATTTGCTAAATACTATCGTGCGCATGGCAAAAAAGTAATATTAAAACAGTACTTTATGAGAAGGTTGACCCGACTCGAACCACCGTTCATAGTCATTACCATCCTTTTTTTCATCGGTTACCTTACCTTTGATGCGAGTTACTCTTTTAAGCGGGAGGCCGGGCATTTTTTTTCCAGTTTGACTTACTTGCACAATCTTTACACCAGTACCGGGTTTTGGAGAATGAACGGTGTTACCTGGTCGCTGGAAATAGAAGTGCAATTCTATATTCTGGCGCCCGTGCTTGCGTTGTTGTTCAAGAACGATAATATGTATGTTCGGCGTATTTTGATTCTTTCAGCAATATTTGTTCTGATACTCTTTAACAGCTATGTCTTTTTTGATTTCCGCTCGATCGCAGGTTACCTGCAATTCTTCCTGGCCGGTTTCTTTCTGGTAGATTTGTACTTATCGGTTGAAGAGCTGAAAGTAAATCGTTATCTGTCTTTTTTCATCGGGTCTGCACTGTTGTTTGTGATTTTAACCATTCCATACCACGAAAGTCTTGTTTCCGAGTGCGGGTTTGTGGCCTCAATCATAGTATTTTATTTTTTAGTGCTGAAAAACGATTTCTGGAAACAAATATTCAGCCTCCCCATTCTGACCTCTATCGGAGGCATGTGTTATACAATATATATGATCCACTTCCCTATAATGGGGGCACTGGTTAAATTAAGCTCGAAAATATTTCATTCCGATAATTACTTGTTGGATTTGTTCGTTCACGCGTTTATCGTGCTGCCTGTGCTGTTGCTATGTTCTTCCATTGTTTTTCTGCTATTGGAGAAGCCCTGCATGAATAAGGAATGGCCCAAAATACTTTTCCGGAAGATCCGGTCTCCGCAGAACCCGTGTGTCAAGATGTGGTCCTGGCTAACCGAGCGACCGTCTGGTCTATGATGCGAGTGTGCAGGCGTTTAAACCTTTTCGCTCCTGACTTTTAACGTATTTTGCCGAATACTCTGAGGTTTTCCGCATGAAAGTAAAGATTGTTTTGATCGGCATGTTGGCATTGGGATGCATTGTCTTGGGGGGTGACTTTCCCGCGCAAGCGGAGAGACTTCAGCCGTCGATGGAAATCATACAGCCTTCACTTTTCGGCCTTCATATCCATCGGGCGATTTCAACTACTCCATGGCCTACCGTTCCCTTTGGCTCCCTGAGGCTTTGGGACACCAACACCGGTTGGCCTTGGTTGGAGCCCAGGAAAGGGGATTGGCATTTCGAAGCTTTGGACAGGCAGGTAGCCTTGGCGGAAAAGCACCATGTAACCGTATCTTTGTCTCTTGGCATGTCACCCACCTGGGCCTCCAAGAGACCTACGGAGAAAGCTGCCTACGGACTTGGTTCCGCGGCCGAGCCTGAAAATCTCGATGATTGGCGAAATTATGTCCGCAAGGTTGCAACCAGATACAAAGGCCGCATCCAGTATTATGAAATCTGGAATGAGCCGAATCTCAAGACCTTTTATACCGGCAATGTCGAACAGATGGTAACTCTCACCATGGAGGCATACAAGGTTCTGAAGGAGGTAGATCCTTCAGCCTTCGTCATATCCCCATCCGCCACCGGTGTGGGCTTTGGCTGGACCGATGAATTCCTGGCAAAAGGCGGGGGGCGCTATGCGCACTATATCGGGTATCACTTCTATGTGACGCCGCGTCAACCTGAGGCAATGGCTGAATCGATCCTTAAAGTTAAGACCATTATGAAGAAACACGATGTCGGGAATAAACAGCTTTGGAATACTGAATCCGGTTGGTACGTTCAAAACCATAATTCTGCCGTCATCGCTGTTGCGAAAAAAGGCGACGTTAAAGCAAAAGTCTTGACTGACGCTGAGACATCGGCCTACATCGCCCGCGCTTACATCATAAACTGGGCATCAGGCGTTCAACGATTTTTCTGGTATGCCTGGGATAACAAGGAAATGGGACTGACTGAAGCAAACGGGGTATCAGTCAAACCTTCAGCCGTTGCCTACGGTCAGACATATGACTGGCTGGTCGGTTCCCGGATGAAGTCCTGCATTTCTGAAAAAAACACCTGGATCTGCAATATAGAGCGGGAAAATGGCTATTCCGCCTGGATAGTATGGAACCAATACGGCGCTGCGTCGTTTCCAATCCCGCGGGATTGGAAAATTCAAAAGATCAAAGATTTAAACGGCGCGACCCGCCCGGTGCCGTCAGGAAGCAAAATTGACATCGGTATAGCTCCTCTTCTTTTGGAGAATGACTCAAAATGAGAATATTGCAAATCCATAACAGCTATTTATTGGGCGGCGGCGAGGACGCAGTCGTCGCCGCTGAGCGGAGACTTCTGACTGAATACGGTCACGATGTCACCATCTTCTCGGTGAGTAACGAAGATGAAATATCCTCGCCGCTCTCCAAAATAAAAACTGCCTGGTTCGCACCGTATTCGAAGCGAATGAAATTGAAACTAAAGGCGCTGCTTGCTGACGTTAAGCCTGACGTTGTACATGTGCACAATTTTTTCCCACTCATAACCGCTTCCGTCTACGATGCCTGTCGTGAGGCCGGCGTCCCGGTTGTCCAAACCCTTCACAACTATCGCCTTATTTGCCCCGGCGCACTTTTGATGAGGGACGGGAAAATTTGCGAGGAATGCCTGGGCCACTCCCCCTATCATAGCGTTCTTCACCGATGCTATCGGGGTTCGCGCCTGGGTACCTTGGCCGTTGCCCGGATGGTGGCGACACACAAGAAGTTAAGGACCTGGCATACCAAGGTGGATCGCTTCATCGCCCTGACCGAATTCGCCAGGGCAAAATTCATCGCCGACGGTTTTCCCGCTGACAAAATTGCGGTCAAACCCAACTTTGCACCAATACAGGGCGCCGGCAGCAGGTCCGGCGAGCGCAGCGGGGCCCTTTTCGTCGGAAGGCTATCTGAGGAGAAGGGAGTTCAGACACTTCTCGAATCCTGGACAGATATGACCTCTGTGCTGCGGATCATCGGCGAAGGTCCGCTGCATGATGAGGCTCGCATTCAAAACCGTGCGAACGTCGATTTGCTGGGGGCCAGAACCTCGTCGGAGGTGATGGCTGCAATGTCGGCGTCAGAATTCCTCGTTACGCCGTCGCTTTGCTACGAAGGTTTTCCAATGGTTATTGTCGAAGCCTTCTCCTGCGGTCTACCGGTGATTGCATCTTGCTTGGGTGCCATGGCCGAAATCATCGAAGATGGGGTCACCGGGCTGCTGTTCTCCCCCGGCGATGCGCAGGACCTGGCGGCCAAGGTGCGCTGGGCTTTCGAGCATCCTGAAGAAATGCTCCGGATGGGTCAAAACGCGCGCAAAGTCTACCATCTGCACTACACACCCGAGGAAAACTGCCGACAACTCATCGCCATATACGAGTTGGCAATCGGTGAACGTCTGCAATGATGCTGTTGACAACCTCTTTTTCTGCCTGTTTCGCCAGTTGATCAAACCGGGCAGGTCCAGCGCCTCCTGGTGCGGCTTTCGAGCGCATTCTGCTTGCGATGGTCGTCCTGTACCGGCGTTTTCAAAATTCAAAAAAAATTGTACCGAGGGGATAATGAAAAAGGCTTTTATTACCGGCATCACCGGACAGGACGGTTCGTACCTCGCTGAGCTCCTGCTTTCCAAGGGGTATCAGGTGCACGGCATGATCCGTCGCTCGTCGTCCTTCAACACCGGCCGTATCGACCACATCTACCGGGACCCCCACGAAGCCGATACCCGGCTGTTATTGCACCACGGAGACTTGAACGACGCCAGCTCCATCAACCGACTGCTGCGCGAGATACGCCCGGACGAGATCTACAATCTGGGCGCCCAGAGCCACGTGCGGGTCTCCTTCGACGTGCCGGAGTACACAGGCGAGGTCGATGCGCTGGGCACGGTCAGGATCCTCGAGGGAATCCGGGAGTCCGGGCTTGAAACCCGTTTCTACCAGGCCTCCTCCTCGGAGCTGTACGGCAAGGTGGTGGAAACCCCGCAGCGGGAGAGCACACCGTTTTATCCGCGCTCGCCGTACGCCTGCGCCAAGGCGTACGCCTTCTACATCACCCTCAACTACCGCGAGAGCTACAACATGTTCGCCTGCAACGGGATACTCTTCAACCACGAGTCGCCCCGCCGCGGTGAGACCTTCGTGACCCGCAAGATTACCCGGGCCGCGGCGCGCATCAAGCTCGGCCTGCAGGACTGCCTCTATCTGGGCAACATCGAGGCCAAGCGCGACTGGGGCTTTGCCGGCGACTACGTGGAAGGGATGTGGCGCATGCTTCAGGCCGACCATGCTGACGATTATGTGATTGCGACCGGCGAGACCCACAGCGTGAGGGAGTTCGCCGAGCTGGTGTTCGGGCGGCTCGACATGCACCTCACCTGGCAGGGCGAGGGTGTGGACGAGAAGGGACTCGACGCTAAAAGCGGTAAAACCGTCATCGAGATCGATCCGCGCTACTTCCGTCCGACCGAGGTGGACCTGCTCCTGGGCGATGCCGCCAAGGCCAAGCGGGAACTTGGCTGGGAGCCCAAGACTAGTTTTGCGACGCTGGTGGAAATGATGACGGACTGGGACCTGAAGCTGGCGATGCGCGAGCTGAGGACCAATGGATAAGGAAGCCGAGATCTGACTGTCGGGGCCCGGGTGCAGGTGGATTCAGCGTTCAATGTTCTACGAAGGTCTGATTCGGGCTTTGGTTGAAACAGGAAGGACTCGATTGAATGAGCAAAAAAAGAGTTATCAGCATCGATGTAAGCACAGGCCCATATAAGTCATTTATCGAGCGTATTGTCGCACTCGCACGCATCCGCCTCTCGTCCTATGTGTGCGTTGCCAACGTGCATATGGTCGTGGAGGCCCATGCTGACGCCCGCTATGCGGCCATTGTAAACAGCGCGGATCTCGTTACTCCCGACGGTATGCCGCTGGCACGGGCATTAACCATGCTGCACGGCATCAGGCAAGAGCGGGTGGCCGGTATGGATCTACTTCCTGACCTTCTTTGCGCGGCGAATTTGAACGGACTTTCCGTCTTTCTCTATGGTTCAACCGATGCCGTCCTTGATGCGATGCTGCGAAGAATTGGCAGGGAATTCTCTCAATTGCGGATCTGCGGAGCTTACTCTCCCCCTTTTCGTCCCATTACTCCGGAGGAGGCTTGCGAGGATATTTCCCGAATCAATGCCTCTGGTGCGCATATCGTTCTGGTGGCTTTGGGTTGTCCGAAACAGGAACGCTGGATGGCTGCCAACAGAGGCTCCGTAAATGCCGTTATGGTGGGAATCGGAGGGGCCTTTCCCGTATATGCAGGACTACAGAGCCGGGCACCACTATTTATGCAGCGTCACTCGCTGGAATGGCTATACCGACTTTGTCAAGAACCTCGCCGTTTGTTTAAACGTTACTTGGTAACCAACTCGATCTTCTTGTGGTTGCTAGGGAAAGAATTTTTCGTAAAAAAGAAGTCCCGTTGATGATTTGCAGTATTTCATGGTATTTGCGATCCTGCGTCACGCGCTATTTCCTTCTGTCTTTCGACCGGAATGTTTTCTTGCCTGCATATCAATAGTAAAGAGGCTGTACCCGACATTTTAAGCAGGACTGGGTCCTAGTCGCATCATTTCGCCTGTTGCCGAGTGCCGGCTGAATAGATGAGAGAGGTTGCAAGATTGTAAAGATGTAACCATGTAATGGATGTCATCTGGTTCTTTGGGCAAAAAGCCCCGTAAATATGTAGAGCGTAGCTCGTTTCAAAATCACACTTGGCTGTAGTGATGAACGAGCTGAGAAAAAAACCTTGAAGTTCAGCCCTATATACTGTATAAACGCTCGCATATAGATGTAGAGGTTGCGATGATTCCTGCAAGTTTTTCGCTCCTCCCATTTATCCGTCAAGGGCGGCACAGTGGGGGCATACATGTTGAGGCAGCGCGCCGGTTTTCTCAAGAAGGCAAATATTCTTTGCGATTCGATACTGGTCATTGCGGCTTTTCTGGCCGCCTTCGAACTCAGAGTGCAATTCGGTAACCTTAGAAATCTCGATGAATACGTCTGGGTACTGTTCGCTGTGGTGCCTATCTGGTTGCTTTTGCTCGAGCGGTACGGTTTTTACAATTCCCAAAGAATGAGCACGCATTGGTTCATCCTCAAGTCTCTTGCCAAGGTTACTGCCATTGGCGGTGTCCTGGTCTCTTCCATTATTTATCTCTTCGAGCCTCAAGGTTTCAGCAGGGGGTTCTTCGGAACTTTTCTGACCCTTTCCTTTCTTATGCTCGCCTCCGAGCAGTTCTTCGTGCGGTTGACCTTGCGCCTGCTGCGACTTGAGGGATACAACTATCGCAACATCCTGGTGGTCGGGACCGGATCGGGCAGCGTAAAAATCCTGGATATTCTCAGCCGCAACAAAACTTGGGGATTCAAGGTCGTCGGTCTGCTGCACACGCGGCAATCCTGTGACTTGCGGTCGCTGAGTGGGCATCCCGTCATTGGTTCTATCGACGACCTTGTGGCGATCTGCAAGACCCACCCCGTGGATGAAGTGATCTTTTGCGAGGGTGAGGAGAAATTACAGTCGGAAATCGGGGGGTATGTTGCCACTCTGGATGAGATGGGGATCACAGCCAGGACCGTGCTGAATATCCATTTCTCCCACGGGGGGGAAAAGGAAATCTGCCTGCTAAACGGCGAGGTTCCCCTGCTCACCTACCGCTCCGTTTCGGTAGACGCCAATCAACTCTTCTACAAGCGCTGTCTTGATGTCGCCGGCGCCTGCGTCGGGCTGGTCTTCGCAACCTGTCTATTCCCGTTCATCGCCATTGCCATAAAGCTTGAGTCGCCCGGACCGCTTTTTTTCGGGCAGACCCGCGTGCGAGAAAATGGCAGAACCTTTACCTGCTGGAAGTACCGCTCCATGTTTCCGGACGCGGAGGAGCGCAAGCAGGAACTTATGCACCTGAACGAGATGGAAGGTGCCATTTTTAAAATGAAGAATGATCCGCGGATCACCAGAGTTGGCGCATTTCTCAGGAAGACCAGTCTGGACGAGATGCCGCAGTTCTGGAATGTCCTCACCGGCGAAATGAGTTTGGTCGGTACCAGGCCGCCGACTCCTTCCGAGGTAGAAGGATATCAGAACTGGCAGCGCAAAAGACTCTGCATGAAACCCGGGATCACCGGGCTTTGGCAGGTGAGCGGAAGAAATAGCGTCACCGATTTCAACGAGGTGGTGCGTCTTGATCTGCAGTACATTGACACCTGGAGTTTGGCGACGGACCTCAGGCTTATCCTGCGGACGTTGAAGGTAGTTTTTTTTAGAGAAGGTGCCTGCTGACTGGTGCCTATCGAGGCCGTGTAGGGATGTGAGGGATATGTGAAACACTGGCTTCGCTTTGTAGTTGTTGGTTGTGGCGTCTTTTTGATCGGAATGGCAAAAGTTTCTGATGCAGAATCGGGATCTTTTCACAACGCCCTCTCATTGCAGGGCTATACCGGTATTCTCAATACCCCCAACGCCCATGTGACCGACGAGGGCTGGTTCTCTGCCCTTTACACCGATCAGAAGGAAGCCCAGTGGCGCAAAAGGGCTTCCTTTCAGGACAACTACCAATTTTCTGTCGGTTTCTTCAGTTTTATCGAACTGGGTGGTCGTTTCATTGAGGGCCCTCACGTCCCGCGTGACCTCTCCGGCAGTTTTAAGCTGACTAGCGCACCCCTGACCCGCAACCTCCCGTGGGTACCGGTTTTAGCCTTGGGAATCCAGGACCTGGGTGGCGGTGCTGCGCTGCTGCAGACCAAATATCTGGTGCTTTCCGAAGATATCTGGCGCCTGCGCCTCTCTGCCGGTTACGGCACCGGCCCGGATCGTATGAAGGGCGCCTTTGCTGGCGGCGAGTTCAAGGCGCACGAGTGGGTGTATCTGCTCGGGGAATATGACACCAAAGAGACCAATCTGGGCGCCAGGGTCATCCTGCCGCAGTTCTGGAAGGTCCCGGTCCAGTTCACCGCAACTGCCAAGACCTCCCTTAATTACAGGCCGGGTAATTTCGACATCGCAGTCGGTCTGACTCTTCCTCTGGATTTCAGGATGCGCCGCGAGCCGCGCGCTGCCCAGAGCGAGGCAGTTCCGGTAAAGGGAGGCGACTCTGGGGTCAGGGTAGGGGAGCCGGGCGCCGCCGTAGGGCAGCAGCCGATCTCGCCGGAAATTTCCGCGCAATTGCCGCTTTCCCTTCCCGCTACGGAGCTGCCTGCCCAGGCCTCAAAGCTGGGAAGGTTGCGCGACAGCCTGGTCGGTGTCGGTTTCCTGAACGTGCGGGTCGGCAGCAGCGGCCGCACCCTGGTGGTTGAGTACGAGAACACCAACTTCAACCACAACGAGCTGGATGCACTCGGTTTGGTGGCCGGCCTTTCCTGCCAGGAGGCGCCGGGCTCCTTTGACACCTTGCAGATGGTGGTAAAACGGCGCAACATCCGCACCGCGACCGTCAGCGTGCCGCTGCAAAGTCTGCGGGAATTCCTGGCCGGACCCCAAGGGACCCCGGATCTGCGCGACCAGCTGAAGGTAGATCTCAGCGGACGGGAAGCCTCGGATGCCGTTTTCCTGGATGGCGAGCGGAACTCCGGGGTTTTCAATACCTCACTGCTGCTGGCCCCAGGCCTTGCGACCTTTATTGGCACCGAGAACGGCGCCTTTGATTACCTCCTTTCGCTGAAGCCTGAGCTGAACACCATGCTTTGGAAGGGTGGCCTGCTCGGGGCCCGCTGGGATATCCCGCTTTCCTGGAGCAGCAACCTGGACGATGGGAAACCCTATCGCGGCAGCCGCCACCCTGCGCAAATGGAGCGCCTGATGCTGTTCCAGGCCGCACAGCCGCTCCCCGGGGTCATGCTCAATCTCGGGGCAGGCATGGTGGTTCATGACCGCTATGGTATGTTGAATGAGGCGCTTTGGAGCCCCGGCGACGGGCAGCACCGCTTCCGGGTGGTCCAGGGCTGGAACGAGGACAGCCACACCCATTTGAAATCCGAGCTGTACCTTGGGGCCTACCGCTATTATTACAGCCCGCTTGACCTCTCGCTGGAGGGGACGGCCGGAAAGTTCTGGGCCGAGGACAAAGGGTTCAGTCTGGAATTGAAGCGGTTCTGGCAGGACACTGCTGTTTCCCTGTACTTCAAGGATACCAAGGGGACTGACAGCAAGAGTTGGAAGGCGGTCGGCCTGCAGTTCAGCTTCCCGCTGACCCCGCGCCAGGACATGAAGCCCATTGCCAAACTTCAGTTGCGTGGCAGCGACGAGTGGTCCTACGCCCAGGAATCGACGCTGAAAAACAACAATTACAACAACCCGCGCGGCAGCCTCAACTACCTGGCGCCTTACCCGTTGGCGATTAATCCGCAGCCTACTCAGGCCCTGTACCGTTCCTTTTACAATCGGGACCGACTGAGTGAGGCCTACATTCTTCAGCATCTCGAGCGCCTGCGTGAGGCCTGGTTAAAGTACGGAAGTCCGGCGGCAGGCATCGAAAGGGATTGATTGGATTATTGCGCAAGGTCTGTGGCAACTATTCGCGGGTTGCTGTTTAATGAGGGTATCTCCTCAGCGCAGTCGATGGCTAAAATGCAAAACGGTGCCACTGTTTTTTGATGCGTGCCTATCTCGTTTGCCTTTAGCCAGTGATTATACGGCTTCTTTGCGGGACTTTTGTGTCGGGGTACTCATTGCCTCTGGAATATTCTGGTTTTAACTCTTGACCGGAAGGGCGCTATTCACTATAATGAGCAATCATTATTTACTATTAACAGCAGCTAACAGGAGAGAGTCAATATGCAATTCAAACAGTTAAAAAGTGGCGGCTTACTGGTTCTAGCACTTGGCCTTTCTGCCTGTGGCAACGATGCCGGTGTCGCAACCTCCACCGTGGTTTCAGGAAGAGCGACCCAGGGGCCGGTTAGCGGCGCTACCATCTTTGCTGACCGGGCAAGCAGCGGCACAGTTTGGGTAAAGGACAGCAGCGAAGCCTTCACTAGCACCAATGCCGCCGGTAATTTTACCCTGAGCGTACCCGCCGGCTACGGAGACTATGTTCTTGTCTCACAAAACGGCACTGACACCCTCACCGGTAAGCCTGCCATGCAGATGATGGCTCCCGCGGACTCCCTGAATGTCACGCCGCTCACTACCCTGGTGGCGCTGGCCCCTGCAAACCAGCAGGCGGCTCTCAAGGCGCTGATTCAGGCAACCGGGGTGAGTTTTGACGCTGACATCTCCTCCAACGCAACCCCTGCCGCTTTGCTGCTCGCCAAGAGCATAGAAACGGCTATCGAGACTCTCGACAAGACTATTGATCCGAACGGCAACAGGCTCTCCGCCGCACAACTTCTGGACGTCCAGAGGCTGGCACTGACCTCGATTGCTGCCAGTGCAGCTAACCAGCCGACCCTGCTTACCTCGGCTGCCTTGCAAAACGCCATCTCCACCGGCGTTGCCGCAGCGCTGCCTGCGATGGCAGCCGATGGCGTCGTAGTGGCACCTGCCGATATCCAGACCATCGCCACCGCTGTCGCTGCGACCGAAACGACCGTGGCAACCAGTCTGGGTAATGCCTCGGGCAATCTGAGCACCACAGCCACCGCTACTGAGGCTGGTACCTTCACCACCGCTGTTCAAAACAGCATTGACACTGCAATCACGACCCAATCCGCCGAGCCCGTCGTAGTAGTGGTTCACCCCGTGGTGGTTTCCACGGCTACCACCCTGCAGGGAATCTCGATCCAGGGACCTGTCAGCGTGGTCTTCAGCGGCGTCATGAATGCAGCAACTATCACGACTACGTCATTCACGGTTAAGAGCGGCGCTATCGCGGTACCTGGTGCGATCACCTACAACAGCACAACCAAGACGGCTACCTTCACGCCGACCGGAACTCTGGCATTCAGCACGACTTACACTGTCACGCTTTCCAGCACCATCACTGATGCCTCGGGCGTCAGTCTGACTCCGGCGACCCTCAGCTTTACGACAGTTGCCGCACCGGTAACCGGTACCACCGGGGCAACCGGCGCTACGGGCACCAGCGGCACGGGTGCCAACTTCTAATTATTCACTTTTGGCAGAAGGTTAGCTGCCAAAAAGGACGCATTTTTTCCCACAGCATAGTCTTCAACAAGAAAGCCCTTCCGGATTCCGGAAGGGCTTTCTTTGCGTTGGAAGCCGCTCTCAAGCGACTCGCCTATTCGGAACCCGCAATAAGGTCGTCCATGCTGCAGCGTAAGGTCTGCGCCATTTTTTGCAAGAGTGACACGGACGGTTCGCGCTTGCCGCTCTCTATCTGGGAGATTGCCGGTGCCGATACGCCGCAGGCTGCGGCCAAGCTGGCACGCGTTATGCCACGAAATTCGCGCCAGACTGTCAGAGGGTGCCCGCCGGACAGCAATTTGTCGACGAATGCACTGGGAAAGGTTTCGTCTGCGCCAGACGTGATGCGTGACGAGCGGGCTTGAGCCTCCGAAATATCTTCGAGGTCTTCCAGGCGGTTCTGCAGTTCCTGCCACTCATCAAAGGGAATGATTGCGTATTGTGGCTTGTTGCCACTTGAGATGATCTGTATGCTCATTTGTAAATATCCCCTCTCGCCCCGACCTTCAAAACAAGCAGGATCAGGTCACCATTACGTATTTCACAAATTGCTCGCCACCCACCGACGCGAAGACGCCAGAAGCTTGTGCCAGATAGCGGTTTCCAGTCTCCACTGTACTTCTCCGGGCTTTCAGCAATCAGACCGAGTTCGAAACGTATCCTGCCGGCTATGCCGCGCGGCATTTTGGCAAGTGTTTTTACGGCCTGCTTGTGAAATACAAGTCGGTACATGATTGAAATGGTAACTTAAAGTTATTGTTTAGTCAATAACTTGGTAACTGATGTCGAGCGAGCCTTGAGCAACCTTGTCGAGTCGGACTACCATGAACCGGTCAAACACTGAACTTGCAGATCTGCAGCTTGAGACCCTCGGAGAGCCGATTCAGCTGGTCTACTGAGGTCATCGACTCGCGGTTGGCACGGGCGGCCCCCTGCATGATCCCGGTGATCTGGTGCACGTTGTTGCTGATCTCGCGGCTGGTCGCGCTCTGCTCCTCGGCGGCGGTGGCGATCTGGCCGATCTGCGTGGTGACGGTATTGATCTGGTTCAGGATCTCGCGCAGGCTCTCGCCTGACTTAACCGAGTCGCGGGTCCCCTGGGCGACCCCCGCGGCGCTCTCCTGCATGACCTGCACCGCGCGGCCGGTCTCGGTCTGGATGTAGCGGATGGTCGCCTCGACCTCTTTGGTCGCCTGCGTGGTACGCTCGGCGAGCCGGCGCACCTCGTCTGCCACGACCGCGAAGCCGCGCCCCTGCTCACCGGCACGAGCCGCCTCGATTGCGGCATTCAGTGCGAGCAGGTTCGTCTGGTCCGCAATGTCCTGGATGGTGCCGATGATGGCGCCGATCTGTTCTGACTTGGCACCGAGGCTGGTGATGCTCTCGTAGGTGATGCCGACCTTCTCGTTGACGAGCTGCATGCCGCGGATGCTGTTTTCCACATCGCTTACCCCGGAGCTCGCCAGATCGCAGGCGCGCTGGGCGCTGTCCACGGCACTCAGGCAGTTCTGCGAGATGTCTGCTGAGGTCGCCGCCATCTCCTCGCCGGCCGTCGAGACCGTCATGGTCTGTGCCGCGACTTCCTCGGAGGTGTGGGCCAGGTCACCGGCGCTTTGGCGCAGTTCGGCGCTGGCGCACGCGACGGAAGAGCTGTTCTCTGCCACGCTGATCACGATGCCGTGCACCCGCTCGATGAACATGTTGAAGTACCTGCTGGCAGAGCCGATCTCGTCGTTACTCACCCCGAGGCGGTGGGTGAGGTCCCCCTCTCCCTCGGCAACGTCCTGCAGGGTGGCGATCAGCCGGTGCAGCGGGATCAGGGCCCTTTGCAGCACCAGATAGGCCACCAGCGAAAGCACTCCTGCCAGGACCACGGAGAGCCCGATGGCGAGAAATTGCAGCTTTTCGAAAACGGCCAGGTACTCCGATTTTTTCTCGCCGACGAAGAGGGCACCGATCACCTCGCCCTTGTCGTCCTTAAGTGGCAGGTACGAGGTGAAATGGGGCGTGCCGAGGATGGGCGCCTCTCCCAGGTAAGGGACGCCATGGTTGATGACCGATTCGAAGGCCGGTCCCTGCAGGCTGGTCCCGACGGCGCGTCCTCCCTCTTTTTTCATGATGGTCGTCGCGACGCGGGTCTCGTGCTGGAAGATGGTCGCCTCGCCGCCAAAAAGCTCCTTCATCTTGTCGGTCAACTCGTTGTTGCCCTGCAGCACTACCTCGCCTGCCTGCAGCTTGCCGTCGACGATCCTTATGGGGTGCCCCTTGGCGTCGAGCAACTCGCGAAACGCCCTGATCCTCGAGGTCAGTGCGCCGTTTACCTGCCGTGTTATCTCTTTTTTGGTGACGTACAGGGAAATGGCGGAGGTGGTCAGAGTGGCTATCAGGACGATAAGGACATTGGCTGTGAAGATTTTCTTACTGATATTCATGCGAATGACTTCCTTTTCCTTTGGTAGGTTTTCAGTTCAATATTAAATGGCTTCGATCTTTCGCCAGGCTTAAATCATCAGAGTAGGATTCCGGCGGCTCATTCGCGCTCAGAAGAGCACTCCTGCAAGGCTAGCCCAGGTATCCAACTAACAGCCGCCCGCACCATATTCGTTGAAGGGGAGGTTTAACTTCTTCCCCGCTCGAAAGGGTGAGGGATGAGTCGGATCGACTGGCAGCAGGAAGTCGCTATCATTCACTTTATCGGGAAGTTGGCTGTAATCTTAAGGGGAATATTCTCTAGAACGCTGTTGAGATGCAGAATTTTTTGATGCTTATTAAATAAGTTTTGTAAACAAAGGGTGGTCTCGACTTAGGAGCCTGACCAGTGAAACTGCTCCGCACTTGAGGGGGCTTTCCAAGGTAATTGCCGTCAGAGTGATGTGTGTAGTTTAATGCTTCGCTAGTTAAAAAACCGCTTCAGGTTCGGCACCTTTTTGGGGCTGGGGACCTGCTCGTTCAATTTTGAGGCTCTGTTACATTCTGCTGCTGGCTTTAGGCAGGCCTTATTGACTCGAGGGTGTCTGCCAGTTCGGAGACCTTGTACGGCTTGACCACGGCACCGCAGAAACCGTAATTGCCGTAATCGGACAGTGCCAGATCGTTGGAGTAGCCACTGGAAACGATCAGTTTGGCGTCGGGGTCGTAGGAAAGGATATGCTGGGCCGCCTCCTTTCCTCCCATGCCACCCGGGATGGTGAGGTCCATGATGACGGCGAGATAGGGGGTGCCGCTCTTCTTGCCAAAGGAATAGAGCTCAATCGCCTCTTCGCCGTTGGCGCAGGTGGTGACCTGGTATCCGAGATAGGTGAGGATCTGCGTGGAGAGCTCCCTGAGCATCTCTTCGTCGTCCATGACCAGCACCCGTCCGCCGGCGCTGCGCTCTTGCGCCTCCGTCGTCTTGGCCTCGCAGGGGGTGATGACCTCCTCCGTCGAGGGGAGGTAGAAAGTGAAGCTCGTCCCGATACCGACCTCCGAATGCACCAGGATATGACCGCCGTGGTTTCTGACGATGGAAAGGGTCGAGGCGAGGCCGAGGCCGTTGCCGCACGATTTCGTAGTGAAGTAGGGGTCGAAGATGTTCTTCAGGTCGGCCTTGCGGATGCCGCATCCCTCATCCTGAAAGTCCAGCCTGACGTAGGGGCCGGGGGGGAGGGAGAGCTTGTTGCCGCTTTCCAGGAGCACGTTTTCGCCGTTTACCTTCAGGGTGCCCCCCTCCGACATGGCGTGCGCTGCATTGATGACGATGTTGTTGAAAGCCTGGTTCATCTGCCCGGCGTCCGCCTCGATGTGGTGCAGTTCGGCCGGGAGGGCGAGGTTCCCCTGTACATTGGTGCCGCGCAGCGAAAGCGAGACCGCTTCCTTTACCAGATTTCGTACCGAAACGATCTTCTTGATGGGCTGGCCCCCCTTTGCAAAGGTAAGTAACTGGTGGGCGAGTTCTGCGGCCCGCTGTGATGCCTTCTCCGCGGCCTGCAGCGGCAGGAGCGCCTCGCTTCCCTCTTTCAGCACCATTTGCGCAAAGGAGATGTTTCCCATGATGCCGGTCAGTATGTTGTTGAAATCGTGCGCGATGCCTCCCGCCAGGACCCCGAGGGACTCCATCTTCTGCACCTTCATCAGTTCGTTGTGGATGAACTCCTGCTGGGTGATGTCGGTCAGTATCTCCAGGGTGCGCCCCTGGGAGAACTGCGTGTTCACGATGATGTGGCGCACGCTGCCGTCCCTGCTGGTGACCACGGCCTCCTGAGGCGGCACCGGCGTGCCGGTACGCCGCGCCTCCGCGATGAGGGCTTCTCTACTCCCGGTCAGCGTGGCACGGAGTTCGGGGTCGGGATAGACGCGCCGGAACCAGTGCTCAACCGTGGGAATCTCCTCGAGAGAGTAACCGAACAGTTCAGCAAAGCGGGCATTCAGGTATTCGACCTCTCCGCTCTCGTTGAACCACCAGACGCCGGCCGGCATGGAGTCCACCAGCGACCTCAGGGTCGCCTCGCTTTCGCGCAGCAGCCGTTCGGCGAGCAGTTTCTCGGTAGAGTCGCGGATGCACTCGATGGCGGCGGTCACCTCTCCCTTGGAGTCTCTCAGTACCGAAGCGGTCGCCGCAAAGTAGTTTTTCTGGTTCTTCCCGGAATTAAGACTCTCGGTGCAGGCCTCGCCGTAGGTGACATCGGCCTCCTGCTGCAGGCCGGTATAGGCCTTCCCGCTCTCGCGGCCCGGATTGAGGGCGATATCGATCAGGATCGGTCGTCTTTCTCCGTAGAAGGGTAGGGCGTACTCGTAATTCCCCTTGCCGATCATGTCCTCAGCCTTGACGCCGGTCATCACCTCCATGGCGCGATTCCAGGCCAAAACGCGACCGTCCTTTCCGACCACCAGCGTGGCATCGGGGAGAAACGAGATGATGTCCAAAAGCTGTTGCTGGGATTCGCGCAGCGCCAGGTCCGCCTGTTTGCGGTCGGTGATGTCCTCAAGGCAGCCGCACCAGACCGCCTCGCTCTCCTTGCCGCCCCCCTGCGGCAGCGAGTTCGCCAGTATCCACCTGACGTCACCGCACGGTTTCACGATGCGAAATTCCAGGTTCAGCCTGCTGCCGCTGGCGACAATCCGGTCGCTTGCCTCCAGCGTCGCAACGCGGTCATCGGGGTGGATCAGGTTGAAGAAGTTGTCGGCGTCGACGAGCATGGACTCGGCTGAAATCCCTGCCAGTTCGATGATTTTGTCCCCCACAAAGCTGAAGCTGCGCCCGGAGGGGGGTTGCCGTAACTCGTAGATCACGACCGGCACCGCGCCAACGATCGCCCTGAAGCGCGCCTCACTCTCGCGCAGGGCGCTTTCGGTCTGGCGCCGCTCCTCGATTTCGGCTGCCAGCAGGCGGTTTTTTTCGTCGACCGCCGCCTCGCGCAGGGTCGTCTCCTTAAGGTGCACCTGCAGCACTGCGTTACTGGTGTTTATCCTCTGGAAATAGAACATGCCGAGCAGGATGAATACGGCGATCCCCCCCGTGGTGTAGAGAATGCGCCGGGGCGAGTTGGTGTCCAGCATCTCGCCGCTCGGGATAAAGGTCATCAGCGACAGGGGGGACCCCTCAATCGGCACCAGTATGGCGTAGGCGCCGGGGGTGCCACCCTTTGGCCTGTTTCGGTCCAGTTGGAACGGGATCAGCGGCTGGATGCCCGACGGGATCGACATTTTGTCGCCGCCAAGGATCTTCCTTGCCTTCTCAGGGAGGTCGAGATAGTTTTTCTCGAACACCAGCGCCACCGGGTAGCGGTTTATTTCGCCGTGCCCCTCGATGAAATATTGGTAGACCTGGGAGGAGGAGATCCAGGCCACCACCTCGCCGGCAAATTTACCCTTGAAATGCACCGGTGCCGAGACCTGCATTTTCAGTTCCCCTTCGCGCCGGACCGCTTTGATGGAGGGGACCTGGGTCTTGGGGGTGAGGTAATGCTTCCAGGAAGCGGCGGGGCGCCCTTTTTTCTGGGTGTCTGCCAGCAGATCTCCCGAAGCGTCGAGGAAGACGATCCGCTCGAACACCGGTGTGCCGGCAAGCAGTTTTGAGCTGCGCATCTTCTCGGAGAGATCTTCTATGATGATAAGACTCGCCTTGAGACCGTACTCCATCGACATGCCAAGGGCCATGTTCTCATAGTAAGCGGCGAGTTCGCGGCTCTCTGCCAGATCCCTCATGTCATCTTTACGTTCGGAGAAAAAGTAGCTGACTGCGGTGGCGCGCTTGGCGCTATCGGAGCTGAGTTGCTTGAGTGCGGTGTCCTGAATGACCAGCTGGGTGCGGTACTGGGTAAGTACCAGATAGCCGATATAGCCAACCAGCGCAAAACCGATCAGGGCTGCCAGTGAACGGCTCAGGTGGGAAATAATTTTATTGAGTACCATAATCATAACCCTGGAATCAGTAGGCTCGTTCCTGACGGGATTTCAGCCCAGCTGGGGAGTGCCCGGTAACCGGCCTGCCAAAGCGGCAGCAGGCCGGCTGCTGCTAGTGTGCTTATCTTCCCTTGAAGAAATCGGGAAAGAAGGCATAGGCCGTCGGATAGTATCTTTTTACGATCTTACGGTAGCTGCCGTCGTGCTGGGCCTGCTTCAGAAAGCTGTTGAAGGCGTCGTGCAGTTGCGGGGAACTCTGGGGGAAGGCGACGGCCATCTCCTGCTTGTGGGAAATCGGGCCGAGAATCTTGATCTTGCCGGGCCATTTTTCCAGGGCAACCAGAGCGTCGGGGACGTCCAGAATGGTCATTTCCGCCTTGCCGTTGATGATGGCCGGCGCCAGCTCGTTCAGACTGCCGTTAAAGAGGATCACGTCGGCACCGGTCGCGTCCAGGTGATACAGATCGGGATCCAGGCAGGTTTTTTTAAGCGCCATGACCTGCTTGCTTTTCATCAGGGCCTTGGTCCGCGCGATGTCGGTATCGATGTTTCCCGAGGGTTTGATCGGTTTGACTTTGGAATCCACCCGTGCCACCAGCCAGATCTGGCTCGGGAAGGTGGGGGTGGAGAAGGAGACCGCCTTCTGCCTCCAGGGGAGCACCGTAAAGCCGTTGGCAATCAGGTCGCCGCGCACCGGAGCGTCCTCCAGGAAAACCACCTCGTCCTCCTTGGCCTGGACCTTTTTCCCGGTGATGTCCTGAATGACGGTACCCCAGTCGGCCTTGACATATTCGTAGCGCACTCCGAGATGCTTGGCGAAGAGTTGCATGAGCTCAACGTCCATTCCGTCCCCGGCGCCGGTGACAAAGTTGGCGTAGGGAATGCCGACGTGTTTGAGCACGCCGCTTTTGCGCACCTGCGCCAGGTCACCGGACCAGGCGCTCCCCTGGGAGAGCGCCACCCAGGCGGCGGCGGCCAGTAAAATCGTTTTTGTCGAGCGTTTCATTGCCATTGCCAGTTGTTTCATCATTTTCACCTCGTCATTTATAGGCATTACTGCCGTGAATTGCTAGCCTTCGTTGTGAACCGTGTCAAAAAAAACTGTAAGATTAGTCAATACTTTGTCTGTGCTAAGGGTAATGGGGTGCCCTCGGCGTGAAAGTCCTACTCCGTATCTTCGGCGAAAGCTGACTCGGCTTTAGTGGAAATATGCAATGTGTAACGGTATTGATATCGTGATTTGTGCAAAATAATAAATATATGCTAAGCTGTGGCTTGCTGTGTTAATGATACATCTCGTCTTGGCAAGTGCCTTACCTACACTTTACGTGCCAGTACTAAAAGTGTCAAACAGGCAGGTTTTCCAGCAAATGATGAAAGCTTACATGTACGGTCAATGAACAGCTAGGAGAAAGCTGTGAACAGGAAGCCCCTGCACCAGTTCATCGTTTGCAGGTTTCAGTGTTGATAGTCAAATTGGTGGAAAATAATGTCACTAGCTTACATGTACCCTTGCCCTGTGTCTCAAGATACCTCAGCAGTCAGTGTGGGGCACTTGGGTGGTACAGTCCGGGCGGAGTACCCGGTTTGCCAAGAATTTACTGGTGTACGACGGGAGAAATGAGGTAGTCTGTCTCCCGAAACTCAAGACGCGGAGGAGCCCCAGTGTTCGAACAACAATACGATGAGCAGATGGCAGCCGAGATCCGGCGCCTGGAAGGCCAGCAGCGCGCCGCTGCGGCCGGGCATCCGGATTGGCACAATGCCTGTGCCGGTTGCGGCTGTGAGCTTCCCCTGGAGGCGGATCGCTGCCCGCTTTGCCTTGCGAAATGATGAGCAAAAACCAGAAGGAAGAGGAAAGTTGCGGCAATTGAAATATCTGGCAGGTTATTCAGAAAGGGTGACGCAGCAGGTAGCGGAGTTGATCGACGGGAATAAATTGGCGGGCGTTCTTTTAAAAAAATATCCGGCGGTACATGACGTCAAGACGGACCGGTTGCTCTACGATTTCACCGTCGGCATCAAGAATAAATACCTGCGCAACTCTCAACCCCTGAGCAAGGTGGCCTACGACGGCAAGATCACTCTGCTCCACGATGCTTTGGGGTTGCACACCTTTGTCTCCCGGGTGCAGGGGGCCAAACTCAAATCCAAAAACGAGATCAGGATTGCCTCGGTTTTCAAGCTCGCCCCGATAGAGTTTCTGAATATGATCGTGGTTCACGAGCTTGCCCACCTGAAAGAGCGGGCTCATGACAAGGCCTTTTACCAGCTCTGTGAACACATGGAGCCAGACTACCACCAGTTGGAGTTTGATATGAGACTGTATCTGACTTGTCTGGACCTGGGCGGGTCGCTGTATCAGGAGGGCTCCAGCTAAATACCTGTGTGAGCGCTAGGCGCGCTCCCTAATCTGACATCAGCATGACAGAGGTCCGCAGGCACCAGCTTGCGGCCTTTTTCGCGTTTAAAAAGCTGTACCGCTAGCCAAGCTTTCACAGGCACAATGGTATAATTGCACCTGATCAGCGAGCGAACGTTGATTCCTCCCTCCCTCCGGGAGAGGGGACTTCGATGCTGGGGACGCCAGGTGACGCGGTGCATCAGACGGCCCGCGCATCATGGGGGTTCGCATGCCGGGAACCCGCCGGCCGGGAGGTTATGTGACCATCGCAGCGGCAATTCTTGGAGTCGCTTTGATCCTGTTGGTCCTCTGGTAGGGGTTCGAAACCATCGTGTTGCCGCGCCGGGTGACCCGCCGATTCCGGCTTACCCGGTTCTTTTACCGGCGTACCTGGCTCCCCTGGGTCACCACGGTCCGGGCCCTGATACCGGCCCCGCATCAGGAAACCTGTCTAAGCTTTTTCGGGCCGCTGTCGCTGCTGGTCTTACTGAGCATCTGGGCCGTCGCCCTGATGGTCGGTTTCGCGCTGCTGCACTGGTCCACCGGTTCGGACCTGCTGACCCATGACGGCAGCTCCGGCCTGCTCACCGATCTCTACCTGAGCGGCACCACCTTCTTCACCCTGGGGCTTGGGGACGTGATCCCCCGCACCGCTATCTCACGCCTGCTCGTGGTGGTCGAGTCGGGGATGGGATTCGGCTTTCTCGCCCTGGTAATAGGTTACCTTCCCGGATTGAACCAGACCTTCGCCCGGCGCGAGATCAGCATCTCACTTCTGGACGCCCGCGCCGGTTCCCCGCCAGCAGCCTCGGAAATCCTGTGTCGCCACGGTTACGAGCATGGGATGGAGGCGCTTCGGCTTTTGCTGAAGGAATGGGAAAATTGGTCGGCTGAGTTTCTGGAAGGGCATCTTTCCTACCCTGTTTTGGCTTATTTCAGATCGCAGCACGACAACCAGTCCTGGCTGGGGGCGCTCACCGCCGTTCTAGACACCTCCGCCCTGGTCATGGTCGGGGTTGAGGGGGCCTGTCAGCGCCAGGCTGAGCTCACCTTTGCCATGGCACGGCATGCCGTAGTCGATCTTGCGCTGGTCTTTAAAACCAGCCTGCGGGATCCGGGGCAGGACCGGCTGCCGCCGGAGCGACTGGCCCTGCTGCGGGACCAACTCGCAGCAAACGGAGTGATCTTGAAGGGCGGCGAGGAGAGTTACGAGAAACTTGCCCGGCTGCGCTGGATGTATGAACCCTATGTCGATGCACTCGCCGGGTACTTCCATACCTCGGTCCCTTCCTGGATCGCGGCGGAGAATCGAGCAGATAACTGGCAGACCAGCGTATGGGAGCGGCGCACCGGCGCCGGGAGGCCGGGCGGGGGCGGGAGAGGGAAGCCCGGAGAGCATTTCAGGGGATAAACTTTCCCAACGTACCCCGTTTCACCCTCGCAAACAGCACATTCTTGTCGTGACTTTTTTGTAGAGACGCATTGCATGCGTCTCAGCACTGTCGCATTCTTCTTTGATCCGGTTGATTGACAGATACCCGGCGGAGCTAAAGGCGAGACGCATGCAATGCGTCTCTACCACGAGGTAGTTGTCTCTTATCCTGAGGAACGCAGGCAGTACTTGTAATGGCTGTCGTTCTGAATTAAGATACTATGTCTTTATGAGTACCGTATTTGGTTGCTCTCCTTCGATCGGCAATAGTTCTCGCTCTCTCCTGTGAGAGGGCGGTGCCAGGAGGAGCTGAACGGCTGTAGTGACGCTCACTGTGATAGTTGGCAATTCAAATGACAAATGGGGGGATAATGGATAAAACAGTCGTGATAACGGGTGCCTCGTCCGGCTTTGGAGCCGCCTGCGCGCATGCTTTTGCTCAACTTGGCTGGAGGCTGGTTCTTACTGCGCGCCGCAGCGAGGTACTGACCCGGTTGCAAGAGGAGCTTGCTCCCTTCACTTCGGTACATGTAGTGACCCTGGATGTTCGGGATCGCGATGCGGTCGCCGCCGCATTCAGTTCCCTGCCGCCGGCCTTTGCCGAGGTGGATCTGCTGGTGAACAATGCCGGGCTCGCCCTTGGGCTGGAGCCTGCCCACAAGGCGTCGCTCGATGACTGGGATACCATGGTGGACACCAACATCAAGGGAGTCATGTACTGCACGCGTGCGCTTTTACCCGGAATGGTGCTGCGCAACCGCGGGCATGTCATCAATATCGGCTCAGTTGCCGGCAGCTGGCCCTATCCCGGCGGCAACGTGTACGGAGCGAGCAAGGCGTTCGTGCAGCAGTTCTCCCGCAACCTGCGCGCGGACCTTTTGGGCACCGCAGTGCGGGTAACCCACATAGCGCCCGGCATGGCAGAAACAGAATTCTCCAAAGTCCGCTTCAAGGGTGACGACGAGAAGGCCCACCAGGTCTACGCAGGAACCGAACCGCTGCTCCCCCAGGACATCGCCGACATCGTCACCTGGGTATCGAGCGTTCCAGCCCGAGTCAACATAAATAGCGTCGAGGTGATGTCGGTCAACCAGTCTTGGGGGCCCTTTGCCGTGCATCGTGGCGATCCGAAGAATTAGCACACGCAACCAATTCTGTATGGGCACCCCTTGCGGGTGCCCACTTTATAAGATATGCCCCGCCTTTAACTTAGTGCCAGTGCCTCCCAGCTTTCTCTCCCAACTCCCAACTCCCAACTCCCAGCCCCCAGCCCCTTGTCTTTACAAACCACGGAGCCCCGCTTGCCGCCTTTATCGGCAAAAAAGGTATAATATTGAGTGAATTGCATGAAAAAATGCCTATGTTGCGTTGCCGTGCAAAAACAATAAGGTAAAGTTATGGTGGGCCAATGGTCCAGGCATCCCGGATCGGTTTGTCAGCCGCGGGAAAGAAACGTCAAAGGAGCTACGTCATGCGCAAGATCTCTTATAGCTGCGAGGTTCATGCTGCGCTGGATACGGTATGGAAACTTTTGATCGAGAAGGTGGAACAACCTCAAAGTTACATGCCCGGGGTCGTCCAGTCACGGATACTTCAGCACTACGGCAATGGCGTGCTGCGTGAGATCAAGTGCGAGGGGATGCTGATCAAGGAAAAGGTGGTGATAGACAAGGTTCACGGGGAAATACACTATTTCCTGCTCGAGCACCCTCTCTTCACCGGCCGAGTGGTGAACCGTGTGGTTCCTTCTGCGGTGCAGAGCCCCGTGGCCCCGCAACTGCTGACAATTGAGGTCGATTGGGCTCCCAAGGATGATGAGGCAGAGCGGCTGATACAGTCCGGCATCCCCGATCAGATTCAAAGGGAGGTGCTCGCCCTGAAGCAAAGGGCTGAGGCCATGGAAAGGGAGGAATCCCAGCCGATAACCACCCCGTATGCTTTCGGCATCACTCTCGCTCTTTCCTTTGGCGATTCGGTCAAAAAGGTGCAGGACGAGCTGCTCAAGGAGGGGTTTGGTGTTATTTCCCAGATCGACATCAAACAGAAATTCCGGGAAAAACTTCACAAGGAGTTTCGCAACTACCTGATTCTTGGAGCCTGTAATCCCGGGCTCGCCTATCAGGCGTTCGGGGTAGAGATGAATATCGGGACCCTGCTTCCCTGCAATGTAGCGATCTATTCGCTCTCTGATACGCGCACGGTTGTCATGATTATGGACCCGGTTGCCGCGCTTTCACTGGTGGGAAATGCCCAACTGACCGAACTGGCCGAAACCGTGAAACAGTGCATGATGCGTGTGCTTGAGGCGCTATAGCGGGCGTTAGTCGGGTGGCTAAGGCATGCAACGGGCAGCCGTTTGCCCGCCACGATTCGCATGATGTGGGCTTTTCCATCACTTTAAACAGGTAGCTTTAGCTTTGAGTCTGGCTCTTTATCACACAAAAAGGTGGTGCGAGCATGAACGTCCTGGACTTTGCGCTGCAGTTGGAAGCCGATGGCAAGGCGTATTACGAAAAACTGGCCGCGGGAAGTGACTCCAAAGAACTGAGGACCCTGTTCACCCTGCTGGCGGAGGCTGAGCAGACCCATTATGATGCCCTGCTGGCAAGAAAAAACGAATCCGTCAGCCGCGGGGTCGATAGCCAAATCCTGGACAAGGCAAAGAATATCTTCCAGCGTCTCATGGAGATGAAGGAAAACAAGGGGCCGGGTTCCCTTCGGCTGGATGTCGACGGCTATCGGCATGCCATCAAGGCCGAGGAGCAGAGCATCAAATTCTACCTGGATGCTGCAGAAAAGGAGCAATCCCTCGAGGTGCGTCACCTGTTGCAGGCGCTCGCCACCGAGGAAAAACTGCAACTCAACATCATTGAGAATATCTACGAGTTCGTGGAATCCCCCAAATACTTTCTTGAGTGGCGGGAGTTTAGCAACCTAAAGCCGCTGTAACGCCTGAAGGAATGCTCAACGAGAGGCTTCCCGAGATATGGTGAAAATAAAGCGTATCTACGAAGAGCCCGATCCGTCTGATGGTAGGCGCATCCTGGTGGATCGGCTCTGGCCCCGCGGCAGGTCTAAGGAAGCAGCCCACGTGGACTGGTGGCTTAAAGAGATCGCCCCCAGTGTCGAACTGCGCCGCTGGTTTGGCCATGATCCCGCCAAGTGGCAGGAATTCAAAGCCCGCTATGAAGAGGAGCTTGAGGCTAAGCGCCCTCTGCTGGCGGAACTGCGCGCCCTAGCCGCCAAGGAAACCATCACACTTTTGTATGGCGCCCGGGACCAGGAGCATAATAATGCCGAGTTGCTGAGGGAACTGCTGGCCGGGTGAGAGGCAGGGGGAGGTGGTGAATGGCCCCATTGGTATCTCTGGCAGCTGGCTCACCCTTACGAGTGTCAGCTTATATTCCCCGGCGTTTCTGCGCTGCCCTGCTTTGGACACCAGGCGCTAGTCGCAACTGATGAAACAACTCCGTTTCGCCTCATCGTTACTGTCTCATCCAGCTTTCTTTGACTTCTGTCCCCGCTTCTATGTGTCCGTAATATTTTCGGAAAGGACAAACGTTGGTGGTATTATATAACTGCCTGCACGGCGTTGCCTAGCCGTGACAGTGAGGCCCGCCGCAGGTGGCACCATAGGACACTCTTGCGGCAGGGGGACGGTCGGTTAAGAGCACCAAACGCTGATATCGGAAATCAGTTAGTTAGACTCCAATTACTAAGTGTACGCCGCTGCTTGATTGCTGAACGTCGAATACCGGTGATGCCGGTGAATAACAGAAAACATGATCCGCGCCTGGCGCTGGAAGGGGAAAATAGTTATCTCGCCTGCAGGATCAAGAGGAGGCAGTATGGGACAAAACCTGGCAACAAAGATACTTGCAAGCCACCTGGTCGACGGAACGCTGGTCCCGGGTCAGGAAATCGGGCTGAAAATAGACCAGACTCTGCTGCAGGACGCGACCGGAACCATGGCGATGCTCGAATTTATCGCCACCGATGTCAGTCGCGTCAAGGTTAACCTGGCGGCGCAGTACATCGACCACAACCTGCTGCAGACCGATAACAAGAATGCCGACGACCATGCCTTTCTCGCCAGCTGTGCCCAAAAGTACGGCATTTACCTCTCCAAACCGGGTAACGGGGTCTCCCATCAGGTCCACCTGGAGCGTTTCGGAGTGCCGGGGACGACCCTTCTGGGCGCCGACTCGCACACCCCGACCGCAGCGGGACTCGGCATGCTCGCCATCGGCGCGGGCGGGATGGATGTGGCGCTCGCCATGGCGGGTCATCCGTTTCACCTCACCTGCCCGCGCATCTGGGGGATAAAGCTGACCGGTGAGCTGCAACCCTGGGTTTCGGGCAAGGACCTGATCCTGGAACTGCTCCGGCGCCATACGGTGAATGGCGGGGTGGGGAAGATCATCGAATACTACGGCCCGGGGGTGGCAACCTTGTCGGCTACTGACCGCGCGACCATCGGCAATATGGGGGCGGAACTGGGAGCCACCTCGACGGTATTCCCAAGTGACCAGCGGACCCTGCAGTTCCTGCGGGCGCAGGGGCGTGGCGATTGCTGGCGGGAGTTGGCCGCCGACCCCGATGCGGGCTACGACGAGTACGAGGAGATCGACCTAGCGCAGATCGAGCCCATGATTGCCTGCCCGTCCTCTCCGGACAACGTCGTGCGGGTAGCCGAGGTCGCGGGGGTGAAGGTCGACCAGGTTATCGTTGGCAGCTCGGTCAACTCCTCGTTTCGCGACCTGATGACGGTCTGCCGGGTCCTCGAGGGGAGGAGGATCGCGCCGCAGCTCTCCTTCCACATTAACCCGGGGAGCCGGCAGGTGCTGGAGAACGTGGTGGCGCAGGGGGGCTTCATGATGCTCCTTCTGGCCGGTGCCCAGATCCACCAGCCCGGCTGCCTCGGATGCATCGGCATGGGGCAGGCTCCCGGCACCAACCAGGTGTCGCTGCGCACCTTCCCGCGTAACTTCCCGGGCCGAAGCGGCACCAAGGAGGATCGCGTCTATCTCTGCTCCCCCGAGACCGCGGCCGCTGCCGGCGTCTTCGGGGTCATCACCGATCCCCGCAAGCTCTCCGAGCTGCTTCCCTGGCCTGCGGTGCAAAACCCGGAAAGCTACCTGGTGGACGACTCGAGCATCGTGACGCCGCCGGCGAGCGGGGAGGGGGTGGAAATCATCACCGGTCCGAACATCGTCCCCTTTCCTGCCTTCGAGCCGCTGCCGGATAAGTTCGACCTGGAGGTGATCCTCAAGGTGGGGGACAACATTTCCACCGACACCATTATGCCGGCAGGGAACAAGGTACTTCCCTTTCGCAGTAACATACCGGCGATCAGCCGGTTCGTCTTCGAGCAGATCGACCCGGAATTCCCGGCGCGGGCGCAGGCCAGCAAGGGGGGGGCCGTGCTGGGTGGCGAGAACTACGGGCAGGGCTCTTCGCGCGAGCATGCGGCGCTGGCGCCGCGCTATCTCGGCATCCGGGTGAAAATCGCCAAGAGCTTCGCGAGAATTCACCGCTCCAACCTGATCAATTTCGGCATTCTGCCACTCACCTTCAAGGATCCCGCCGATTACGACCGCCTCAAACAGGGGGATCATCTGCGCCTATCGGGGCTGCGCGCCCTGGTTAAAAAGGGGGGCAAGGAAATACTGGTCCAGACGGAAAGTGGCAAGATTGCCGTGCTACTGGACGCCAGCGACCGCGAGCGCCAGGAACTACTGGCTGGCGGGTTGCTGAACTACGTACGGGAGGCGAGCCATGGAAGAAAGCCTTAAAGGGGTGCTCCCGGACGAGGAACTGCTCCGCTTCTACGAGGAGATGGCGCTTTGCCGCGAGTTCGAGGAAAGCTGCGCCGAGCAGTACGCCAAGGGCGAAATTACCGGTTTCCTGCACCTTTACAGCGGTCAGGAGGCGGTTGCTGTCGGCTGTACCGCCGGGCTTGAGCCCAGGGATTACATCCTTTCCGCCTACCGGGACCACGCCCAGGCGATTGTGCGGGGGGCCGATCCCAAGCGCGTCATGGCCGAACTGTTCGGCAGGTCGACCGGCATCTGCAAAGGGAAAGGGGGCTCCATGCATCTCTTCGCGCCCGAATGCAACTTCATGGGGGGGTATGCCATTGTCGGGGGACAATTCCCCATTGCGGTCGGGCTTTCCTATGCCGCGAGCCTGCGGGGCGAGGACCGGGTAACCGCCTGTTTCTTCGGCGATGGTGCCATGAACCAAGGGACCTTCCACGAGTCGCTCAACTGGGCGCGCCTCTGGGAGCTCCCGCTGCTCTTCATCTGTGAGAACAACTTCTACGGCATCGGAACCGAGGTGCACCGCGCTTCGGCCGAGGCGATTTTGCACCGGCGCACCTGCGGCTACGACATTCCGAGCGAAAAGGTTGATGGCATGGACGTGATGGCGGTCTATCAGGCCACCAAGCGCGCGGCTGCCTGGGTCAGGGAAAGGCAGCGCCCCTATTTTATCGAGGCGGTCACCTACCGGTTCCGGGGGCACTCCATGGCTGACCCCGCCAAGTATCGCTCCTCAGCCGAGCACGAGGTCTGGAAGAGCCGCGACCCGATCCCCAACTTCGCCCGCAGGCTGGAGGCCGAGGGGATCGCGGGCCAGGCCCTGCTTGAGGAGATCCGTTCCCGGTGTGCCGTGCAGGTCCAGGATGCAGTGCGCTTCGCCACCGAATCACCCTGGCCCGGTGACGAGGAGATCTGGGAGGATATTTATGTCTGAAATGACCTACCGCGACGCCATCAATCTGGCGCTGAAGGAAGAGATGCGGCGCGACCAGTCGATCGTCGTTTTCGGGGAGGACGTTGCGCTTTACGAGGGGGCCTTTAAGGTTACCCGTGGGCTGTTGTCGGAGTTCGGCGAGACGCGGGTGCGGGACTGCCCGATCTCCGAGAATACCATCGTCGGCGTGGCGGTCGGCGCTGCCATGGGCGGACTCAGGCCCGTGGCAGAGCTGATGACGGTGAACTTCGCGCTGCTGGCGATGGACCAGATCGTGAACCACATGGCGAAGGTGCGCTACATGTTTGGCGGCCAGACTTCCGTTCCCATGGTGTTGCGCATGCCAGGAGGGGGCGGGAGCCAACTGGGAGCCCAGCACTCCCAGAGCCTGGAGAGCTACTTCATGCACTGCCCCGGCATGCACATCGCCTATCCTGCCACCCCCGCCGACGCCAAGGGGCTTCTGAAAAGCGCCATCCGGGATAATAATCCGGTGATTTTCCTGGAGCATGAACTGCTTTACAACAGCCGCGGCGAGGTCCCCGACGACCCCGAATACCTGGTTCCCTTCGGGCGCGCCGCCGTGCTGCGGGAGGGCAGCGCCGTCACCCTGGTTGGCTACGGCCGGATGTCCATTCTCTGTCTGCAGGCGGCGGCGCTGCTGGAAAAGGAAGACGGGGTGTCCTGCGAGGTGATCGACCTGCGCACCCTGAGCCCGCTCGACACCGAGGGTATTATCGCTTCGGTACAAAAGACCGGGCGGGCAGTCGTTGTGGAAGAATGCTGGCAGAGCGCGGGGCTTGGGGGCGATATCGCGGCCCGTATCTATGAGCGCTGTTTCGACAGGCTCCTGGCACCGGTCCGGCGGGTCTCCGGGCTCAATGTGCCGATGCCTTATTCTCGCAAGATTGAAAAACTCTGCATTCCGCAGACCGAGGGCATCGTACAGGGTGTTCGTGAGCTGCTAACCGCATCGTACTAGGAGTTGACATGAGTGATATCGTCATGCCGAAGCTTTCCGACACCATGACCGAAGGGCGCCTGGTCTCCTGGAAAAAGCAGGTGGGGGCGGCGATCCGGCGCGGAGATGTTCTGGCCGAAGTGGAGACGGACAAGGCGAACATGGAGCTTGAGGCGTTCACCTCGGGAGTGCTCCTGGAAATCCGGGTTCCCGCCGGTGAACTGGCGCAGGTCGGCACCGTGATAGCCGTCATCGGTTCCCCGGAGGAAAAGGGCGCCCCGGCGGCTCAGCCCAAAGCGGCGGCGCAGGCGGTTCCCGTAGCTGGCGACGCGGCAAGGGCCCCGGCGGCAGGTAGCGAAACAGCACAGGAAGCGGCCGCACCCGCAGCAGAGCCAGAGCCGGCGGCAGGTGCAGTTCCCGGTTCCAAACCTCAGCCCGCGAGCGTCGAGGCCGCAGCCACCGGCGCCGGCACGGCGGCAGAAGAGCAGGGTCCGACCGGGCAGGAGGTGCCGGCAGAAGTGGAGCCTCCGACTGAGGCACAGGCTCCAGCTGAGGCACAGGCTCCAGCTGAGGCACGTCAGGGACCGGCTGAGACGCAGGGAAAGGCTGAGAGGCAAGCTCCTACGCAGGCTCCTGCGCAAGCCCCGCCGCAAGCCCCGCCGCAAGCAAGTCAGGTACCGGTGTCGGCACCGGTTGCACCAACCGTTCCCTATGTCGCTGAAACCGGGGAATCCGGGCCTGGCGGCACGGCGTCGGGCCCCGCGGCCCACGAAGAGCGGGCCGCGCCGGTGGTGCGGCGCCGGGCGCGGGAACTCGGCATCGATCTGGGCCAGTTGAAGGGGAGCGGGCCGGAGGGACGCATACTGCTGCAGGACCTGGAGCGTCAGCAAGGCCCGTCTGCTGCGGGCCCGGCCGCTGCCGCTCCTGCTGCCGCTCCTGCTGCCTCGGGGGGGAAGCAGTCTGCCGCGGAAGAAACGGTTCCCTTGTCCAGGGTGCGCAGCGCGATCGCGAGGACGGTAGCTGAGTCCTGGCGCACCATTCCGCACTTCAGCGTCAGCGTCGAAGTGGTCATGGACGAGGCCGAGGCTGTCCGCCGACAACTGAAGGGATCCGGCCTTGCGGTGACCCTCAACGATCTCATCGTCAAAGGCGTTTCCCTTGTCCTTGTCAAGTTTCCGCGTCTGAACTCCTCATTTGCCGCCGAGGCAATAAAGACCCACAGCCGGATAAACATAGGGGTTGCCGTCGGCGTCCCGGATGGCGTTTTAGTGCCGGTAATACCGGACTGCCAGTCGCTTTCGCTGCCGCAGATCGCGGGTACCGCTCGCCACCTCGTTGACCTTGCCCGCAGCGGCGGTTTGAGTGAGCAGCAGATGGGTGGTGGCACCTTTTCAGTTTCCAACCTCGGCATGTATGGAGTGAGCCAGTTCAGCGCCATTATCTACCCCTCGCAGGCTGCTGTTTTGGCAATCGGAGCGGTAAGGGACGCCGTCCTTGCTCGCGCCGGTATTCCCGTCTGCGCAAGGCTCATGACGCTCACTCTCTCCGCGGACCATCGCATCGTGGACGGGGCTTATGCGGCGGAGTTTCTCGCCGAATTGAAGAATACTCTTGAGAACCCGGTCAGACTCTTGATCTAGGATTTTTCCTGGCCAACGCCGTGCCTCACTTTCGGATTTCCTACCTGTTTTAAGTGGCGATAGGGGGGGACTCAAGCTCCCCCCTCCTTTAAAACCTCCCCCCTCTCCCTCTGGGAGCACTGTCGTTATCTTAAGGACGGACACATTTCCTGAAGTGGGCACCCGTAAGGGGTGCCCCTACAAATATGCTTATTTGTTGGGATACCCCTTACGGGTATCCTTGCCTGTGCCCCTTACCTTAACGGCAGTGCCCTCTGGGAGAAGGTCGGGTAAGTGAGTTCCAGACGGTCTCCTGCGTGTCCCCCCCACGCTGGCCCACCGGAAGCATCCCCCGGACGATCCGACTTCAAAAAAATCACGTTTTGATTAAGCCTCCCGAGGCTACGTCGCATCTCGACACGCCCGGCGAGAAATGGTGGCCTACCCATCGACCTGGAGTTTCGTCGTAGCTCTACCGGGAACTTTTCTTGGGTCCAGTCTGTGTCAGAATTATTACCGGCCCCGGTCAGAATTTTTAATAAGGCTGCTAAAGAACCTGTCTAATGTAGCCGATACGTAGAAGGAGATTCCGAATAATAAGACGGTGCGCACCTCAACACCACGCATGGTCACCGTCAAAGGAGGAAGTTCGTGGCACCGGTACAGATAGACAACCTTGTCCCCGGCATGATCCTGAAGCGTAACGTCACTGACCGCAGCGGCAGGATGCTTCTTCCCGAGGGGGCAACGCTTGAGGCAAAACACTTCGGCATCTTCCGCATGTGGGGCGTTTTGGAAGTGGAGGTGACTGACGAAGGCGAAGCTGAGCAGGTTACGGCGTCGCTTGGAGAGGAGGTCGATCCAGAACTCATGAAACAGGCCTCGGAAGAGGTAGGCCGGATTTTTGCCCACAACGATCCGACCCACCCGGCCATTCGGGAACTGATGCGCATCTGTGTCAACAGGAGAGCCGCCCATGAAGCGTAGCCAGCTGATAGGGGTGGAACAGATGGTCCAGGACGTCTCGACCATCCACTCGCTGCCGATGTTTTACTCCCAACTTTCCGAGGCGATTGACCATCCGCGCAGTTCCATAGCGGACATCGCGAAAATAATTTCCGAGGATCTGGGCCTGACCGCCCGCATCCTGAAACTCGCCAACAGTCCGCTTTTTGGATATTTTTCCAAGATCGAGACCATTACCCAGGCGGTCACAATCATCGGCGTGCTGCAGGTCCGGGACCTGGCTCTCGCGCTCTCCGTCATGGACGTATTTGCCGGGATTCCCGAGAGTATGGTCAACATGGAGCAGTTCTGGCGCCACAGCCTGGCGACCGGGTTGGCTGCCAAGCTGCTCGCCACTAGCCAGAGGGAAGCGAGCCTGGAGCGCTTCTTTGTAGCGGGGATTCTGCACGACATCGGGAGACTGGTGATGTACATCAGGGTCCCGGAGATCTCCTTGGAGATGCTGGACCGCTGCCGCAGCACCGGTGAGCTGCTGCACCGGGTGGAGCGGGAAAGGCTCGGATTCGACCATGCCGAAGTGGGGGGGGCCTTGCTGCGGCGCTGGAAGATACCGCCACGCGTGGCCGAACCGGTTGAGCGCCATCACAACTGCAAAAGGGCGGAACAGTACCCGCGCGAGGCGTCAATCCTCCACTTCGCCGATGTCGTCGCCCATGCGCTGCAGCTTGGCAACAGCGGAGAGCTCCTGGTACCCGAACTGGAAAGCGATGTTTGGGATCGCTTGAGTGTTTCCTGCCATTACCTACCTACTTTGGTGCAGCAGGTGGACGCGACTTTCAAAGACACCGTACAGGTACTTTTCAGGAGCGACTCTAGTGCCTAGCGAGAGCAGTGCCAGTAGGCTGCGGCTTCTTCAGGAACGGGTCAACTTCCTGGAGGAGACCAACCTCAACTATTTGAGGACGCTCGACGTCCTTTCGGCCTGCAGCACGTTCCAGTCCGACATCTACCGCCAGAAGGATCCCTCTTTTGTGGTCCGGGCGATGTTCGAGCAGTTGAGAAGGCTGATTCCTTTCGCCACCCTCGCCATGTTCGGCATCGGGGAGGACGCGAGTTTTGAACTCTCGGCCTGCGACCCAGAGTGCTGCGGAGGGCTGATTCAAAACGAGTTCCAGGCAAAGGTGAATGACGGAAGTTTCGCCTGGGCACTGAACCAGAACCACCCGGTCATCGTCCCGACGGTCACCGGTACTGACACCCTCGTGCTGCACGTCCTGGCGACCAACTCCCGCATCCGCGGCATGTTCGCCGGCATACTCCCCGGCAGCCAGAACCGTGCCGAGGTGTCGACGCTGAACGCACTGAGCACCATCCTGATCAACACGGCATATGCGGTCGAGAATTCCGAGCTGTACGAGATGCTGCACGAGAACATGCAGACCCTCGAGGAGAAGGTGCTCTTGCGCACTGGGGAACTGGAGGCCGCCCGGGTACTGGCAGAGGCGGCAACCGCCGCGAAGAGCGAGTTTCTCGCTAACATGAGCCACGAAATCCGCACGCCGATGAACGGCATTATCGGCCTCACCAGGCTTATGATCGACACCGCTCTCACTCCCGAGCAGCTGCACTACATGGAGTCCCTGGGCAACTCGGCGGAAAACCTGCTGACCATCATCAACGAGATCCTCGACATCTCGAAAATAGAGGCCGGCAAGATCGTCATCGAGTCGGTCGTTTTCGAGCTGCAGAGCTTCCTGGGAAAAACCTTGCAACCGTTCGTGCTGCAGGGGAGGGAGAAGGGGGTCTCCCTGAAGCTGCTGCTCGGGGACGCACTGCCCAAGCTGCTGGTGGGCGACCCGGTTCGGCTGGGTCAGGTGCTGGCCAACCTGGTCGGCAATGCGCTGAAGTTCACCCAACGGGGAAGCGTTGCCGTGGAGTGCCGGCTGGAGGAGTTTCGCGAGGGACGCACGCGACTCGGTTTCAGCGTGGCCGATACCGGTGTTGGCATTCCGGCCCATGCCCTTGGCGCCATCTTCGAAAAGTTTTCCCAGGCGGACAGTTCCACCACCCGCTTGTACGGCGGGACCGGTCTGGGACTCCCCATTAGCCGCAGCCTGGTGCAGTTAATGGGTGGCGAGTTGCATGCCGAGAGTCGCCAGGGGGAGGGGAGTGTCTTTTGTTTCAGCGTGCTCCTGCGGCTCCCGAAGCCGGGTGAGTCCGTGGCCAGCATACCCCAGGCGAGCGCCAGCAGTGCGGTCCGACCGCTGCGCATCCTGATTGTCGACGACGTCTCCATCAATCAGCTGATTTCTCGCAAGTTGATAGGCAAAACCGGCAAACATGTCATCGATTGCGCTGCAAACGGGCAGGAAGCGGTGGAAAAATGGCAGCAGGGCGGCTTTGACTTGATTTTCATGGACGT
>JGI24143J45723_1000099_pt1 | contig 44291 bp, 41 predicted proteins | sample BarGraIncu00432A_FD_45723 | JGI IMG/M metagenome (IMG submission 45723) | reverse complement strand
ACAGCTTCATCGACATGAGCATCCTGGAAGAGGCGGTGCGCGAGGACTTGAACCTGAGGGCACCGCGCGCCATGGCAGTGCTGCGGCCGCTCAAGCTGGTTATCGACGGCTATCCCGAGGGCGAGAGCGAGGAGTTCGAAGCCGCCAACCACCCGAACGACCCCACCATGGGAACCCGCCAGGTCCCCTTCTCGAAGACTGTCTACATCGAGCGCGACGATTTTCAGGAGGAGCCGACCAAGGGGTTCTTCCGGCTCGCCCCCGGCCGCGAGGTGCGGCTGCGCTACGCCTACATCGTGCGCTGTGAATCCGTGGTAAAGGACGACAGTGGCGAGATCGTCGAGGTGCACGCGAGCTACGAGCCGGCGTCCCGCGGCGGAACCGCTCCGGACGGCAGGAAGATCAAGGGGACCATTCACTGGGTCTCCGCGGCACACGCGGTCGAGGCGGAGGTACGGCTCTACGACCGCCTCTTCACCACGCCGAACCCCGGCGGGAAAAACGAGGACGATTACCGCAACGTCATCAACCCGAAATCGGTCGAGACCCTGCCGGCTTGCAAGCTCGAGCCGTCCCTCGCCGCTGCGAGCGCTGAGGACCGTTTTCAGTTCGAGCGCCTCGGTTATTTCTGTCTGGACTCCAAGGATACCCCCCCCGGCGCTCTGGTATTCAACCGGACGGCGACGTTGCGCGATTCCTGGAGCGAGCAGAAACGCTGAGCCGTTTCCGGGCGGGCTCTTTTCAAGACCAGCACTAGTTGCAGCGGCAAAGGTGCTTTATAAACTGGAAAAGTATGTTTCCCCCTCCCTAACCCGCCCCCTCCGGGAGAGGGGACTATTTGAACTTCTAACGGTCTTCCCTCCGCTCCCCCTCCCCTTCAAGGGGAGGGACGGGGTGGGGATGGGGGAGACCTTCTGGCCCTTGGCCTTTATTTTTTCATTCTTTAAGAGGATCTCCCCATGGCCCTACGCGTCTATAACACTCTCTCCGGCTCCAAAGAGGAATTCGTCCCGCTCACCCCCGGCAAGGTCGGCATGTACGTCTGCGGCGTGACGGTCTACGACAATTGCCACATCGGACACGCCCGCGCCAACGTGGTCTTCGACATGATTTTCCGCTACCTGGGCGCCAAGGGGCTGGAGGTCACCTATGTCCGCAACTACACGGACATCGACGACAAGATCATCAACCGGGCCAACCGGGAAGGGGTTCCCTACCAGGAAATCTCCGAGCGCTTCATCGCCGAGTTTGACACCGACATGGCGCGGCTCGCACTGCGGCTGCCGACTTTCCAGCCCAAGGCGACCGATAACATCCCCGAGATCATCACCCTGGTCGAGAAGCTGATCGAAAAGGGTTTCGCCTACCAGTCGGGCTCCGACGTCAACTTCTGCGTGGAAAAATTCGACGGCTACCTGAAGCTTTCCAAGAGAAATCTGGAGGACATGCAGGCCGGCGCCCGCATCGAGGTGGATGAGCGCAAGCAGCACCCGATGGACTTCGCTCTCTGGAAGGGAGCCAAGCCGGGCGAGCCCTACTGGGAATCCCCCTGGGGCAACGGCAGACCGGGCTGGCACATCGAGTGCTCCGCCATGAGCATGAAATTCCTGGGCGAATCGTTCGACATCCATGGCGGCGGCAAGGACCTGATTTTCCCGCACCACGAAAATGAGATTGCTCAGGCCGAAGCGGCGAGCGGCAAGCCTTTCGTTAAATACTGGCTGCATAACGGCTTTGTCAACATCAACGCCGAAAAGATGTCCAAATCGCTCGGGAACTTCTTCACCATCAAGGAGGTGCTGGAGCGCTACGACGCCGAAGTGCTCCGCTTCTTCCTGCTCTCCGCCCACTACCGCTCGCCGATCGACTTCTCGGACCAGAACCTGAAGGACGCGGAACTCGGCCTGGAGCGGATCTACAACGCGCTGGTGAGCATAGACGAGCGGCTTCAGACCCCCAGTGCGATAGCTCCCTCAGCGGAGAGCTCTGAACTGGAGGAAAAGTGCTCCGCCCTTTCCGGACGCTTCAGCGAGGCGATGGACGACGACTTCAACACGGCTCTCGCCCTGGGCCACGTTTTCGACCTGATCCGGGCCGTCAACAAGGGGCTCCCCTTTGCCAGCGACGAACTTCTCAACTGTGTAAAAAAGGAAGTGGCGGCCATCGCCCTGGTGCTCGGGGTCTGCAACTCCCAGCCCGCCGCCTTCATCGAGAGGATCAAGGCACGCAAGACGCAGGATATGGAAATCCCGGTGCAGGAGATCGAGCAGCTCATCGCCGAGCGCGGCGAGGCCAGAAAGGCAAAGAACTTCAAGAGGGGGGACGAGATCAGGGACCTTCTTTTGGAGAAGAACATCGTGCTGCTGGACGGCGCACAGGGAACGACCTGGAAGGTGAAATAGGAAGTAACTAGCAAAAAATAGGCACAAAAAAAGGCCGCTTTACGGCGGCCGTTTTTTGCTGGATGACGGTGCAGGCGGCCTATCAGGCCGCCTGTTTGTTCAACTCCGCTCCGCAAGCTCTGGATTTAACCAGTTCCATCGCTTCCCTCATGATGTCGGAAACGCTCTTCTTAGTTGTGTCCATCAGCATCTCCAGCGTCTCGCGTTCTGCGTCGCTGATTCTCATGGATATCACGTTGTATCTTGGATTTTCTCTCATTCTTCCCATTTGCTCACCCCTTAGGTTAGTTTTTAAATAGTGTGTCACTCTGACCTATCTTATTGCTATATGCGTGCCAATCGCACGTTTACACAATTTTAGCAGATAAGTAGCTGTAATCATGACCTATTAAAAACCAGCATTAAGGTATTGTTATAATTCACTGTATACAAAGTGGGCCACTTTTGGCACAAGCCCGACAATTGTACCCATTTGTATCATTTTGACCCGCCAGATAATGCACATCTGTACAGCTCAATCGTTCTCTTCTTCCTCACGTGCCCTTATTGTACGACCTTTCAGGCCATGTTTGTCCAAAAGCCGGTAAAAGGTGCGCCGCGGGATGTTGGCGAGTTGTGCCGCTTTTGACACATTGCCTCCAGAGTCCGCTAAATAGCGTTGAATCAGCTTCTTTTCCACCCTGAGGACGTGCGGCTCGCGCTCCTTCTTGAACGAGCGCAGATCGATGACGTCTTCCCCGTCCTCCGCGTAGCTCTCGGCGAAGGCGAGCGGCAGGTTGCCGAGTTTGATGATCTCATCATGGGTGAGCACCGCGGCCCGCTCGATGACATTCTGCATCTCACGGATGTTGCCGGGCCAGGGATACTTGACCATCGCGTTCACCGCGCGCTCCTCGATCCCAATGATGTTCTTGTTCAGCTTGTTGCGTGCCTTTTCCAGGAAGTAGTGCGCCAGTTGCGGGATAGATTCCACTCGGGTCCGAAGCGGCGGCATGGTGATGGAGAAAACGTTCAGCCGGTAGTAAAGGTCCTCGCGGAACCAGCCGTCACGAACGCCGTCCTCCAGCGACTTGTTGGTAGCCGCAATCAGGCGCACGTCGACGCGCTTGGAAAGGGTGCCGCCGACCGGGCGCACCTCGCCCATGTCCAGCACGCGTAGCAGCTCTCCCTGCAGCTTTGGGGTGATGTCTCCGATCTCGTCCAGGAAGATGGTACCGCCGTCCGCCGCTTCGAAGAGCCCCTTCTTCTCCGCGATAGCACCGGTAAAGGAACCCTTCTTGTGCCCGAAAAGTTCGCTCTCCAGCAGTGAATCGGTGATGGTGGTGCAGTTGACCGTCACCAGCGGCTTGTCGTTTCTCTTGCTGTAGCGGTGGATGGCACGGGCGGCGAGTTCCTTGCCGGTGCCGGACTCTCCGCGGACCAGAACTGTGGTCGGCGTCGGACCGACCTGCTTGATCTGCTCCAGCGCCTCCAAGGTGTTGCTGTCCTTCCCCACAATGAACTCGTCGCCGTACTCACGGTCCAGTTCCCGTTTGGCCAGCTCGTATTTCTGGATCAGCCTGCCGCGCTCCTCTTCCAACTGCTGCAGATTATGGGGAAGACACATTTGCAGGTCTGCGAGCCCCTGAAACACGGCTACCGCGTATTCGCGGCAGGTTCGGTAGCCGCAGGTGCGGCAGTTAAGCTCGTCCTTCTGGGTGAACTTGTTGGTCGCCTGCAGTATTTTTTTCACCTCTCCACCCTTGGGGATCGGGAGCCGGGCATACTTGTCCGAGAAAGAGCGGGAAAGCGGGACCGGATCGGCGTTCTCATAGGGGGCAGAGCTGCGGTAGGCCGCCTTTTTCCTGAAATGCGAGATGACCAGATTGCGCCGGGAAAATTCGGTCAGGTCTTCGTTTCTGCCGGGGCCTCCGATACAGCCGTCGTAGCAAAAGCGCAGGTCCACGAGCTTCGGGCTGATCCGCCCGGCTGCGAGGTCCTTGACGATCCCCATCACGTTCACCTCTCCCTCGGCGGTCACGATCTCCGTGTCCAGGGGGTCGGTCTCGATACCGAAAGCCTTGAAAGAGCCTTGCGAGAGGGCGAAGATCCTCCCCATGTGCGGCTCCCTGCCGTCGAACGGCGCGTCGTCGAGGCCAGCCAATTCAATGTTGCGCGCCTTGAAGATAGACTCCAGCTCCCGGTACGTGAGTACCACGTCCACGGCACCGCGGGTCTCCTCGGCCTGCACCTCGAACTTCCCGGCGATGCAGGAGCTGATATAGATGACCTTCACATGGCTGCCCAGAGCTTGTTTCACGAAGCGCCCCATGGCCACCATGTGGGTGACCACCCCGACCAGATTCTGGATCAGCTGGGGGTAATGCCGCTCGATCAGGTCGACCACCGCCGGGCAGTGGGACGAGATGAGTGGCAGGCCGTTGGAGCGGATCGCCTGCACGTACTCTCCGGCGATCAGTTCCACCCCGCTGGCGCCTTCATGCACCTCGGCAAAGCCTATTTTATGGAGTCCCGCAACCAACTGCCCGGGCGAGGCGTAATGGAAAAAGGCCGGAAAAGAGCAACCGAGCACCGCGATCACCGGGGTCCCCGAGGCGAGCAGCGCCTCCGTTACCCCGACGTTGTCGGCAATGACCTTGGCGTGCTGCGGGCAGGTGCTCAAGCAGTTGCCGCACCCGATGCAGCGCTCGAAGATGATCTCGGTGTAGCTCTTCTCCACCTTGATCGCCTTCACCGGACAGCTCCGAACACAGGAATAACATTTACGGCATTGATCGGTGAGCGTAACGATAGGATACATGCGTGCCTCAAAGGGGGAAGTAATGGTATCTGGCAAAGGGGATGAGTATAACCGACCAGCTGCGAGTGTGCAACAATTGGCACATAATTTCTTGGTGGGGGAGCACTTTAAGCAAAAAAAAACCCTAGCGACTAGGAGGGCAAGTCGGCTAGGGGAAGGAGGATCCTACGATCCTCCGCAACTCTTATCTATGATTATAGTATAGCGCCGAGCATTGTCGGTAGCAAGAGGATAAATCGAGTCGCATTAGATGCTGCCAACCGACATGAGATACCCGCTCTGACAGCGGTTTGAGGGGCCTCTGGAACGAAACGGCGCGCCAGAAGGCGCTCCTACATTTTATGGCAAGGGGCTGTCGAGCCGACGGAAGCAGCTTTCTTCTCCGTCTTTCGGGTGCAGGAAAAGCCATTAGATAAGGACTGGTCTTGCCGCAACTTGACGCAGCTTTTCCGCGATTCAATTGCACCGTCGGCTTCTGCTGTGATATAACTCAGCATAATCAATCGAAATATCGCGCAGATCTCCCTAATCCTCAGAGCGAACGCGGTACACCAGTAGAGATACGATATTTGCCGGACAGGAGAGCAGTTATGGAATGGAATCTTGAAGAACAGACGCTGGTTACAAACTTTTCCCGCCTGGCCCTGCGGCTACTACTCGTTTGCCTGCTGCTCTGCGCCCCGCTCTCCCTTTTTGCTGCAGAGATTCCCAAACTCACGTCCCCCCCACTCGGCGAGCGCTGGTTCAGCATTAACCTCGACAAGGAGCGTGTCGGCTTTGCCCACTTGAGCATTACCGAGGCGGGCGACGGCTACCGGATCGCCACCGAAGGCAGCGTAAAGATGCGCGTCATGGGCTTTTCCCGGGAGGCCACCACCCGTGAGACGTACTTGGTCGGCCGCGACCTCGCCATCAGATCGTTTTCGACAGAGAGCCGCATCGACGGAAGCCCCCTGCAGCTCAGCGGTGAGGCCACTTCGAAAGGAATCAGCGTCACTGTCGAGTCGGCAGGAGGTAAAAAGGAACACACCCTGAAATCGAAGGGGCCGGTTTTCCCCCCGCAAGCGCTGAACCTCTTCCCGCTCATGCAGGGGGCCAAGGCCGGGAAAAGCTTCAAAGTCACCATGCTCGACGTGGAATCGATCAAGGTTAAACAGGTGAAGATCGAGGTGATCGGAGCTGAGACCCTCGCCCCGGCAGGCGCGACCGTGCATCTGCGGAATAACCTCTACCCCATGGTGGATAACGACGTCTGGGTAGATCTTCAAGGAAACAGCATCAAAGAGTCGGTCCGGGACGACCTGGTGGTAACCCTGGCTGAGAATGAAAGCAGCGCCAGGGCCTACCTGGCTGACATGGTGCTTTCCAAGAGCGACCTGGCACTCGATTTCAGCCTGGTCAAGATTACTCCGCCCCTGGAGCGCCCCGGCCAGCTTAAATCGCTTTCCATCCTCTTCGCCGGCATCCCGCAGGGTTTCCCCCTTTTGCAGGGGAAAGGACAGCAGGCGACGCGACTTCCCGACGGGAAGGTCCGTTTCACCATGCCAAGTCCCGCCTTCCAGCCACCTGCCGGGGAGCAGACGACTGCAGCCGACCTAGGACCAGCCCCGCGCATATCGAGTGACAGCCCGGAAATCCTGGCAAAAAAGGACGAGGTCATTGGCCCGGAAAAGGATCCGGTCCAGGCGGCGAGACTCCTGGTAGAGTGGGTGGCCAAGGAAATCAAGGGGACCGTCACTGACAACCAGTCGCCGCTCGAGACTCTGAAAACCCGCAGCGGGAACTGCCAGACCCACGCGAGACTCTACGCGGCTCTGGCCCTCGGAGCGGGCATTCCCACCCGCTTCGTTTCAGGACTGGTCTATGCACCGGGACAAGGGTTTCTCTATCACAGCTGGGCCGAGAGCTATCTGAACGGGATTTGGGTCGCAGTTGATCCGACCTTTGGCGAGGTACCGGCGAACGTCACCCACCTTAAACTTGTGGAGGGAGACTCGGCCGACGATTTGGGTCTATTGGCAGTGGTGATCGGCAGGTTGCAGGCAAAAGTCATCGAACAGGGGTATTGATAAAAAAGAGCCGTGGGCGGGTTAACCGCCGGCGGCTCTTTTCTTTCCGTCTTTAGTCAAGATGCAGCAGCGGATAGCGTTCCAGTTCTGCGCGGGTCCAAAGCGAGAGGCCGGCGCGCGGACCGACGGTTTCCAGGGCCAGGATGGCATCGGGATCGTCGAAGGTGATTTCCCCCTGGGTTCCTGCCATTTCCAGGGCCTCCAGCAGGTAGGTGTCGAGGAAACGCTCCTCATCCATGCTGGAGAGCCTTCCTTTGAACCCCCTGCGATGCATGCGCAGATGAAAGCTTTTGCCACCCAATTCCGGGAGCCAGTTCCAGACCGCCTTGCGCGCCTTGCCTTCGAACTCCCCGGCGCTTTGGAAAGTAAAGGTTTCCACTACCGGCATGATCCGGGCCAGCGACTTCATGCTCTCCGGGTCACGATCGGCCTCTTCCTGCAAGGCTTCCAGTAACTGCCGTGGATCTGCGGCCTGCATCAGAAGTATGTTGAAATAGTCGGTCCTGTCGACTTTTCCGTACCCCTCCAGTATCTTGCGCGCCTGATTGTACCCATCGTCGTAAACTGTTATGACAACGTTCCAGTCGTTCATGGAGATCCCTCCGGTGCATGGGCACTGTCTGAATGGGCATCAGGCAAGTAGTGCATCCACTTTGGTTGCGCAAATAAAGTCATTTTCCGAAAGTCCGCCGATAGCGTGGGTCGTATAGCTGACACGGCACGCATTGTACGAGACAAAGAGGTCAGGGTGGTGCCCTTCGCTGTGAGCGACCCAGGCAACCGCATTGACGAATGCCATGGTCTGGTAGTAATTCTTGAATTCGAAACGTTTTTCGATCGCACCACTGACAGCCTCCCACCCTGACAATCCTCTCAGGTAACGCTCTGCATCAGCGCCTGACAGGGGAGTGCCGCCTTTCTCACACGGCTTGCAGTGCCTGGCTTCAAGATGATCGACCCTCTCTTCCCTGGTATCCAATGTCATCCACCTCTCTCTATAGCTGCAGCTGATTAAATACTTCCAATTGAGTGGCCAAGTCTAGCATAGCAATGGGATGGCGTCAAAAGAGCCATCTCATTTTTTCCGGGTTCTGCAACCAATCCCGTTCGGGCAAAAAAAATGGCCAATTCGGTGTTCCGAATTGAGCCATGATACTTTTTATTTTAAACGCACATTCTAAGGCGGAGACCGGGATCCCGGAAACTAATCGAAAAGCCGGCGATGCAGCCGAAATTGGCTACCTACCCAGCGCCTCGACGATGTCGCGGCGGGCCTCTCCGATGGTGAGCGGAATCCGGCCGAAGGGAACTCCTTCTTCGTGTTTTAGTTTGTAAATCAGTTCGGCGATGTGGGGCAGACGCAACTTCACCTCTTGCAGTTCTTCGGGAGCCGTGAAGACCTCCTCGGGAGTACCGCCACGGATCAGGCGCCCCCGGCTCAGGATGTGGAGGCGATGCAGGAAGATCGGCACCAGGTCGACGCTGTGGGTCGCCATGACGATGGTTACCCCCTGCTCCTTGTTGAGCCGGGTCAAAATCTCCATCATCCGGTATTCGCCCATCGGGTCGAGTCCCGCAGTGGGCTCGTCCAGAAGCAATATCTCGTGCCCCATGGCCAGCAACCCCGCGATGCAAACACGCTTTTTCTGGCCGTAGCTCAGGTTGTGGATTCCTTTACCGGCAAACTCACCCATATCGACACTGGCCAGCGCAGACTCCACCCTCTGGCGCACCTCCGGCTCGGCGCAACCCATGTTGCGCGGTCCAAAGGCGGTGTCCTCGAAAACAGTGCTGGCGAAGAGCTGGTCGTCCGGGTTTTGAAACACGAGCCCGACCTTGCGGTAAATATCACGCGGGTGCAGGCGGAGCACATTGTCGCCATCCAGCAAAACCTCGCCCTGATACCCTTTGATGAGCCCGTCCATGATCTTCAGCAGCGTTGTTTTACCTGAGCCGTTGGAGCCGAGAATCCCGGCAAATTCACCCTGCGCCACATCCAGATGAATATCGGACAGGGCGATGGTGCCATCGGGATATTTGTAACTGTCCAAATTCACTGAGATTCTAGTGCTGGTCACGATAGTCCTTTAAAACGGAAGCAATTGCTACCCGGGCATCCTTTGCCCTCTGCGAAAGATATCGACTTGCTTCAAATGACCCTGATTATTCCCATAGCGGCGATAAAGAGAAGCGAGAAGGCGACCTCGCCTGTTACGAAAGGTTTATGAAGCAGCATCGGCATGTCACCGTCATAACCCCTTTGCACCATGGCAGTCGTGATGCTCTGGCTGTTGTCAAAGGCCTTGATGACCAGCACTCCGGCCAGAGTGCCGAAAGAGTGCAGGGCGCGCCGGTATCCGACGTAACCCAGGCGGTTGCGCTGGGCGTGGTAGATCACCTGCGCGTCGTCCAAAAGCAAGAATAGATAGCGCCAGGCAAAGAGTGCCACATCGATCAGCACCTGGGGCACCTTGAGCCAGGAGAGCGCCGCCATCAACTCGGTGAACGGGGTGGAAAAACCGACCACGGCGAGGATAGTGACCCCTCCGGCGATCCGGCTCACGATATGCGCCCCTTCCAAGAGCCCGTCACGATGCCCCACCAGCTCGAAACCTGCAAGATGGAGGGAAAAGAGAGGGACCTTACCCGCAAAGAAGAGCTTCAGGACCAGGACCGTCACTGCGATAAAAACCGGTTCGGAAAATCGGAAGGCAAGAGTCTTGGCCGACACCCCGAGGCTGAAACAAAGGGTCAGGGAGAGTAAGGACACCAGCAGGGGAAAGGCGATTCCCTGGCAGCTGATCACCATTGCCAGAAGCGCGATTGCGCTCATGAGCTTCACCCGGGGATCGATATTGCTGATCCAGTGGGAGGTGTCAAATGTCTGGCGACTAACATGGTGCATCAGGGGTTCCTTGCCGGCATGTCAGCACGCGCCATGCTGGGGAGATACGCCAAAGTGCTTCGAAAGCGACGTTCCTGCTGTGACGGTGCAAGGCGCAAAACCAGGGGCGAACACACGGTTCGCCCCTACGTCACAGAAAAGTTTACCAGTTAAATCTTATCACCACGCAGGTCGCAGGCGAAGAGCTTGCTGGCGCCCCTGGAGGCGCAGAAGTCGCCGCACATGGTGCAGGTCTTCTCGTCCTCGGGGGTGCGGCTGCTCCTGATGGCGGCAGCGTCCTCAGGGTAGAGAGCCAGCTCGAACTGACGCTCCCAGTTAAGATCGCGACGCGCCTTGCTCATTTCCTTGTCGCGCTGACGTCCCTTTTCCGGGTACTTATTCATATCACCGATATAAGCGGCAATTTTCGCGGCCTTTACTCCGAGCCGGACATCGTCCTCATTGGGAAGAGCCAGGTGCTCGGCGGGGGTGATGTAGCAGATCAGGTCGGCGCCGAAGCGCGAGGACTGAGCTGCGCCGATCGCCGCGGTGATGTGGTCGAAACCGGGCGCCACATCGGTCGCAATCGGACCGAGCATGTAGTACGGGGCGCCGCCGCTCATCCCCTTCTGCAGCTTGATGTTCCCTTCAATCTCATCGAGCGGCACGTGACCGGGGCCTTCCACCAGCATCTGGCATCCCATGTCCCGGCCGATCTCGGCAAGCTCACAGTTTATCAGCAGCTCCTGGATCTGGGCCCGGTCGCTGGAGTCGTGGATGGCGCCGGCGCGCAGGCCGTTACCCAGTGAGAGCACCGTGTCGTAGCGCTTCAGGATCTCGACCACCCGGTCGAACTTTTCGTAGAGCGGGTTCTCTCGTCCGTTGGCCATCATCCAGGCAGCCATGCTGACTCCGCCCTTGGAAACCAGGCCACCGTAGCGGTAGCCCTGTTTTCTCAGGCGCTCCAGGGTGTAAAGGTTGATGCCGCAGTGCACCGCCATGAAGGACATGCCGTCTGCGCACTGCCTCTCGATGATGTCAAAGAGCATTTCTTCGTCGAGTTTGTTCGGGTCGCCGTATTTGCGGGCCGCCTCGCAAAACGCCTGGTAGAGCGGTACGTTACCTACTGGCAAATCGACTGCCGCAATGACTTCGCGCCGCACCCGGTCCAGGTCGCCGCCGACAGAGAGTTCCATCAGGGTGTCCGCGCCGGATTCCATGGCGGCAAGTCCCTTGCGCACCTCGCCTGCATAGTCGATGATGTCGGATGAAGTCCCGATCGAAGCGTTGACCTTGGTCCTCATCCCCTCGCCGATGCCGGCGACGCGCGGGTTTCTAATCCGGTTCCAAGGGATGACGATGCGCCCCTGTGCCACCTTCTCCCTGACGTACTCGGCTGTTACTCCCTCATCCACCGCAACAGTTGCCATCTGCGGGGTAATCACCCCATCGCGTGCCAGTTCAATCTGTGTTTTCAAAAGCTGCTCCTTGTGCTGTATTCTCTGCAGTGCCTTACGAAATTATCGGCGATCTCCGGTGAGCCGCCGAAATGAAGATGGATATAGGAGGCGAGGCAATTCCGATAGCGGTACCCCTCCAATCCCAGGGCCTGCCCCTTCTTGCTGACCCGGTAAAGCCGCTCCACCTCGTCCGGCATCTCCGGCATTTCCGAGTAGTGAAACTCGTGCCCCCGGGCGAGCGTCCCGATGCCACCGATGACGCTCTCTGCGAGAAGTTCCACCTCGCGGTACCCGAGCGCCTTGCGCCGCGGCAGCATACGTGTTTCGACCGGGAAAATGCCAACCAGGGAATGCGTCACCTGCCCTTCGACAACGCCTTCCGTCAGATAAATGAAACCGCCGCATTCCGCGTAGACCGGCATCCCGGCCACTATAGCGCTGTGGATCTCTTCCTTGAGAGGTGCGTTCGCCGCGAGTGTTCCCGCAAAGAGTTCAGGATATCCACCAGGCAGATAGATCCCCGAGACCCCGTCGGGCAGCGCGTTGTCAGCGAGAGGCGAAAAACTGCACAATTCGGCACCCCGCTCCCTCAAAAGCCTCAGGTTGTCTTCGTAGACAAAGCAAAAGGCCGCGTCCCGGGCGACGGCGATTCTGATCCGACTGGCGTCGTGGTTGATGCGAGTTGCTCCCTGGGCAGTTGCTCCCGAGGACGCAGGTCCCTGGACAGCAGGCCCCTGAGCAGCAGGTTCCTGGACAGCTGGTCCCTGGACAGCTCCTCCGACCTTGAACCGGCTCTCCCTCCCCTTCAAGGGGAGGGCTTGGCCGCCATAACCTTGGCGACGGCGGGTCGGGGTGGGGATGGGAGAACCACTCTCCCCCGCAATGCGAAGGATCAGATCCAGGTCCAGGTGCCGGTCGATGACCTCGCCCAGATGCTGCAGGAAAGCCCCGGAGAGGGGATTTTCCTCCGCCGTCATAAGGCCCAGGTGGCGCGACGGTATAGCGAGTTCCGGGTCTCTCGGCAGGCAGCCGACCAGCGCGATCTCGGGGGAACTGGCGCCCAGCGCCTCACGCAAAATCCGTTCATGATTGGCGCTGGCCACGTTATTGAAGATCACCCCCGCGATTTCAACCTCGGGGTCGAAACTCGCGAAACCGTGCACCAGCGCGGCGGCACTACGCGCCTGGCTGCGCGCGTCCACGACGAGAAGCACCGGCGCGGCGAGGACCTTGGCAATCTCGGCCGTGCTCCCAGCCTCGGACACCCCGTCAATTCCGTCGAAGAGCCCCATGACCCCTTCGATGACCGCAATGTCGGCTCCAGCGCCATGATAGGCGAAGCTGTCGCGCACGAAGCCGAGCCCGCACATCCAGCCATCCAGATTTACGGATGTGGTCCCGGTCACCAGGCGATGGTAGCCGGGATCGATGAAATCCGGACCGACCTTGAAGGGAGCCACCCGAAGACCGCGCCTTTTCAAGGCATCCATGATGCCGAGCGTCAGGGTGGTCTTTCCGGACCCGCTATGAGGTGCTGCGATGACTATCCGCTTCATGTCAATTCCGCCTGCAGTCTGGCTTAAACTCTCCCTCCCCCCTGGCGGGGGGTCGGGGTGAGGGGGAATGTGCCACATTTTGAGAAGTCGACAGCGTCACCCGCCCGTTAAGCGAGGGTAGCGTTAACTTAAGGACAAGACCTTTCATGCGCCGGCTTCTGAATAGTTTCAGCCGTTGAGAAGTTCCACCACGCGGTTGCCGTCAAGGTAGTAATCAATGATGTTCCTGGCGCAGTACTTCTGCTCGATGCTGAACATGGAGGCGAGCGGCGCGCCGATAGCGTCCAACAAGATCACGCGGTTCACCCCGCCGTGGGCCATCACGAGGACCTCTTCGCCCCGATGCCGCGCCACGATCTCGGCAAGCGCCGGCAGCACCCGGGCGGACAGGTCGCGCAAGCTTTCCCCGCCCGGAGCGCGGAAGTCCACCAGGTCGGCGAGACGCGCTGCCCATTCGTCAGGGCGGCTCGACTGGACCTGAGACAGGGAGAGCCCTTCCCAAGCCCCGCAGTTCAGCTCGCGCAGTTCCCGCATTTTGACCGGCTCCAGGCCGAGATGGGTGCCGAGGATTTCGCCGCCCTGAACCGTGCGGGACAAGTCGCTCGTATAGCAGGCGCTGATCCGGCCCGCCTCAAAACACGGCTTAAGTGCGTGATACTGCTCTACCCCCCGCGGCGTCAGCGCCACGTCGGACTGGCCGTTATAACTCTGCCTCACCACTTCGCCGTGACGGATCAGGTGAATACGGGTTTTCTCAGTCATGCTCTCTCCTAAAAAACCGGCAAACCGTGACGGAACAGTGCCAGCAGCGCGATAAGGCAGAAAATCTCGTTCAGCTCACTGGCGCAGCCAATCACGTCCCCGGTGATACCGCCCAGCCTTTTCTGGGACCAGGACTTGATACCCCAGGTCAGCAAATAGAGCAGCACGGCACAGGAGATCCCGTTCATGCCGAGGAGCAGGTAGGCGGCGATCAGGGTGACCGAGTAGGCGAGCACGAACTGCAGCAACCCGGCACCCCCGATAAAGGCGAAGCCAAGTCCGTCTTTCCTCGCCCTGGTGGCGCCGACAGTCATCTGTACCTGGGCAAAACGCGCGGCGAGCGGAAAAAAGAGCAGCACGTCGCGCTTGTACTGGACCGGAACCGCCAGGAGCGCCTGGTACTTGAGGCCGAGCCCGAGCACGAGGGCAACCGCGCCGACCGCCCCCACCCGGGAATCCTTCATTACCTCGAGAAAGCGCTCCCGCGAACCCCGCGCCGCCAGACCGTCGCAGACGTCGGAAAGACCGTCCAGATGGAGTCCCCCCGTCACGATTGAGAGCAGCGCGATCAGGATCAGGTCAGCCACGCTCCGCGGCAAAAGGGGCGCCAGCAGGAAATCCGTTCCGGCCAAAAGCGCACCGATGGCGAGACCCACCAGGGGGAAATAAGTCATGGAGCGTCCCAGGTCCTCCTCCTCGCAACGCACCGCGAACGGGAGCGGGACGATGGTGAGGAACTGGAACGCTAGCAGGAAAAGTCTCATGTAAGGGTTACTCCGCAGATCACCGTGCTACCGATCGGCAACTCCTGCCTCGGCGAAGGTCGCCATTTCGTTGAGCACCTTGACCGCCGCCTCGATGAGGCCCATGGCGAGTGCCGCCCCGGTGCCTTCACCCAAGCGAAGCTGAAGGTCGAGAATGGGGGTCACACCGATCCGCTCCAGCATCATCCGGTGGCCGATCTCGACCGAGGCGTGTGCCGCGAAAAGGTAATCTTTAACATGGGGGTGCATTTCGCAGGCGATCAGCGCGCCGGCCGTCGAGATGAAGCCGTCAATGACCACCGGGATCCGGTTCGCCGCGGCGCCCAGCACCAGCCCGGCAATCCCCGCGATTTCCAAACCTCCCACCTTGGTGAGTACGTCCAGCGGGTCCTCGGGGTCCGGGCGGTTCAGGGCAAGCCCAGCCTCGATGACTGTTATCTTATGCTCCAGCGCGGCATCGTTGATCCCGGTGCCGCGGTGGGTCACCTCGCGGACAGAGCAACCGGAGAGGGCGGCGATGATAGCCGAAGAAGGGGAGGTATTGCCGATTCCCATTTCGCCGGTGCCGAGCATTGAGATTCCCTCGCTCTTCGCCTGGTCGGCGAGGGCGATACCGACCTCGATGGCCGCGACCGCTTCTTCGCGGGTCATGGCGCTCCCCTTGGCGAAGTTGCGCGTCCCCTTGGCCACCTTTTTCATGATGAGGCCCGGGGCCGGTTCGAAGTCGTAATCCACCCCGATATCGACCACCCGCACCTCGGCTCCGACGTGGCGCGCCAGCACATTAACTCCAGCGCCGCCCCGGAGGAAATTGAGCACCATCTGCGGCGTCACTTCCTTGGGAAACAGGGAGACCCCTTCCTCAACGATGCCGTGGTCGCCGGCGAAGGTGAAGATTACCTTGGAGCCGACGGTCGGGCTGAGGTTCTCGTTGATGGCGGCGAACCTGCGTGCCATCTCCTCCAGGAGGCCGAGCGAGCCGAGCGGCTTAGTCTTGTTGTCCAGTTTCGCCTGCGCCTTGGCGAGGAAAGCTTCGTCTACCGGCTGGATCTTCGCCAGCGTTTGGTCCAACAGTTCCATGGTGGTCTCCCGTTTTGTCATAGCGTTCCGCCTTAAACTTTCCACTTTCTCATTTTGGGCGTCCGATCGGCCCGATCCGCCTGATCGGTCCGAGGAAAAAGCCTAGCCCAGCCTAGCCCAAGGGTTTAAGCTTCAGCGGTAGGCCGGAGATGGTGACGTACACCTCGTCGGCTCTGGCCGCGATACGTTCGTTCGCCTCACCAGCCAGGTCCCGGAAGGCCCTGGACAGCGGGTGCTCCGGCACAATCCCCATACCGACCTCGTTGGTAACGATGATGAGCGGAGTGCGGAGGGCCCCAAAGCTCTCAGTGAAGCTCTCCACGTGCTGCAGCGCCTCGGCGGCGCCGCCCTTGCAGTGGAAGAGCATGTTTGAGAGCCAAAGGGTTATGCAATCCACTAGCAGCACGCTGTAGGAGCCATCAGCCTGGATAACCGCCCGGGTCAACTCCAGCGGTTCCTCCACGGTTTCCCATTCACTGCCGCGCCTGCCGCGATGCCGCGCGATCCGCTCGGTCATCTCGGAGTCGCCTGCCTGCCCCGTGGCTATATAGCCACGCATCGGGGCGAAGCCCTCGGCCAGCTTTTCCGCGTAACGACTCTTGCCGCTACGCGCTCCACCGGTTACCAAAATGATTTTGGACATAAAAAGACCCCCCTTCCAATGGAAGGCGGGTCAAAAATCGGAAAAATGACGATTCTGGCTTTAGCCCCTCTACCACGGAGGTTCCAATAAGCGTACATCCTGGCAGGTTTCCTGACTCACGGGTCTTCTTACTCACCGCGCCTTCCCGATACTCTCAGTGGCGTTGTTGCGGCTTTCATAACCGTTCACAGTTGCGGGACAGCGAGGGATTTCCACCCTCTTCCCTTTTAACCCCTCTCGGGGCACCCGGACGATAACTATCTATAGTTAAGCATGTTTCTAGCAGAGGGCACAGCGAATGTCAATCTATAACCCGCGGAGATGACTCGGCTTCCTTGTCAGACTGGTCGGCAGCCTCAGTAGCCTCAGCAGCCTCAGCAGCCTCAGCAGCCTCAGTAGCCTCAGTAGCCTCAGTAGCCTCAGTAGGCTCAGTAGGCTCAGTAGGCTCAGTAGCCTCAGCAGGCTCAGCAGCTTCAGCAGGCTCTTCAATCTCGGGTAGCGCGGACGCTTGAGCCAGCAGCGCGTCAATCCGGGCCCAAATGCCGTCCTTCCCCTCTTTGGAAAGGGCGGAGAAGAAATTGAGATCTTTCTTTTCCAGCCCCATGCGCGCCATGATGATCGCGCTCTGCTTGGCCCGCTCGTTCTTGGAGAGCTTGTCGCACTTGGTAACTACGATAATGGGGGCGATCGAGAAGGCACGCAGCCAAGCAAGCATCTGCAGGTCTTCCTCCACCGGAACCCTCCGTATGTCGAGGATCAGAACGACGCCGCGCAGGTTCCAGCGCTTGGAGAGGTAGGTCTCCATCATCGGCCGCCAGTCTTTCTTCACTGCCAGCGGCACTTTGGCGTAACCGTACCCCGGAAGGTCCACCAGCATGAAATCATTGTTCACCTGGAAGAAGTTGATCAGCTGGGTCCGTCCTGGCGTCGAACTGGTGCGCACCAGGTTTTTCCTGTTCACCAGTACGTTGACTAAAGATGATTTCCCCACGTTGGAGCGCCCTGCAAAGGCGATCTCCGGTAGGTCCCCTTCGGGGTAATGGGCCGGTTTCGTGGCGCTTTTAATGAATTCGGTGCTTTTAATGATCACTTTGGAAACCCTATCCTAATTTTTGCCCAGTATAGCCCGCCCTGTCCACCCTTTCAATCATTAAATCCCCCCTTGTTAAAAGCTAACGATCTGATATACCATAAACCTGTGCCAGTTTTTCCCATGACTAACCGCAAGGATAACTCCGCATGAACAAAGAACTTGAAACAGCCATCATGACTGCGGCGGATCTCCCGACTATCCCGGTTGTTGCCATCAAGGTGATGCAGCTTATCGAGAGCGAGAACGCGACGGCCGAGGAACTGGCAAAGATCGTCGCCTCAGACCCGGCAGTCGCCGCCCGCGTCCTGAAGATATCGAACTCCTCTTTCTACGGTTGCCAAAGACAGATTCAGACTCTTTCCGGCGCCATCATCGTGCTCGGCTTCACCACACTGCGCAGCCTGGTGGTCGCCGCCTCGGTGAAGCAGGTCTACAAGCCTTACGGCCTGACCGAGAAGATGCTCTGGGAACACTCCTTTGCGGCGGGGCTCGCGGCGAGAATCATCGCCACCCAGACACGCGCCGCTAATGTGGAGGAAGCCTTCCTAGCCGGGCTGTTCCACGATATCGGCAAGATCATCATGAATTCGCTGGACCGGTTTAAATTTCAGGAGGTCATGCAGCACTGCTACAACGAAGGAATTTCTTTCGGGGAAGCGGAGCGGGGTATCTATCCGTTCGGTCATGACGAGGTGGGCGCTTACGTAATCAGGAAGTGGAACCTCCCGGAGGTGCTCACCACCGCGATTCTGCAACACCACAAGCTGGAATTCAGCGCAGAAGACTCCGCGGCCGTGAGAAACCTCACCGCGGTCACTTCACTTGCCGACCAGTTTTGCCTGAAACTGGGGATCGGTTCACGAGAACCACAGGAGGACCTCGACCTGGCCAACTCGAAATCGGGGCGCCTGCTGAAACTCTCCCAGGAACAGGCGGACCTAGCCCTGGAGACCTTCCGGGCCGCTTTTGAAAAGGACCGGGAACTCTTTACCAGCTAATGTTCACCACCGCTAATGCCCGGCGCCTGGAGCTACGGCTGCTCGGCCTCTTCAGCATCCCGTTCCGAGAGGCTGCGGGTTTTGGCCTCTTCCGAGATGCTGACACTGTCCTTGCCGGCCGCTTTGTGCGCCGGTTTTTCCCGCTTGCGCTGGCGTTCCTGCCCACCCGCATCCGGGTCGATGCGCACTTCCCCTGGTATCCTGTCGACGCTGTAGCTCATTTATCCTCCCTTTCTTGCGGCCCTCTGTATCATACCAGTTGGTTACAGCCAATGGAAGCTATTTAACCAGGTCCTTGGCTACCCCCCAAAGTGGCTCAAGACATACAACTTGTCTAGCGAACGGCGCTGTTGTATACTTACAATCTTAGTGGGAATTCTTTCATAAACAAGGTTGTGTCGCAATGAAACTCAATACCAAACTGGTGATGATCATGCTCTCAATGCTTATCATCGCCATGCTGATCCTCTTCGTTTTGAACCAGTTCAGCCAGAACGACCTGGTGCAGGAGATTCAGGAAAGTTCCACAGTGGTGTCAAAGGCTATCCAGCTGAGTGTCGAGGACCTGACTTCAGAGACCGACGTAGAGTCGTCCCGCCTGAAGGAGTACCTGCAGCAGGCGCGCAACAAGGGGATCAGTCAGATCAACATCATCAATAACGAGGGGGAGATCATCAACTCCTCCGACCCCGACCAGGTCGGCAAGAAGCGGGAAATCAAGAAGCTCGAAAAGGGGCTGAAGGCCTCGCACCGGGGAGCTGATTCCGTTTCCTCCCTGAAGCCGTACGACCTGGTGGTGCCGGTCATCGTCGGGGATGAGCAGCTCGGCTACGTGCAAGTCAACATCCTTTTGGACAATATCCGGGACATCCAGCACGCCAACTTCGTCAGGCGCCTGGTGGCTACCAGCCTGGTCTTCGTCATCGGCATGTTCCTCACCATCTTCCTGGCCCGCAAGTACACCTCACCGATCCACCGCCTCGCCACCGGGGTGAAAGATGTCTCGGAGGGCGACCTGAGCGTCACCTTCGATGTGCAGAGCGGTGACGAGATCGGCGAGCTGGCCGAAAACCTGAACGAGATGGTGGAGAAGCTCAAGGAAAAGGAGCAGCTGGAAAAAAGGCTCTACGAGGCGGAGCACCTCTCCAAGGTGGGTCAGCTCGCTTCCGGTATCGCTCATGAGATCAGGAACCCGCTCAACTACATAAGCCTTGCCATCGACCACCTGAAGAGCGAACTACTCCCGGTGTGCGGGGTGAGGGGCGCGGAGATGGAGTCGATCGCGGACAACATAAAAGAAGAGGTACGCAAGGCCAACTACATGGTGCTCAATTTCATGAACTACGGCCGGCCGCTCAAGCTCCGTCTGCAGCAGGTAAGCTACCCGGACCTGATCGACAAGGCGATGCCGCTTTTACAGGGGAAGCTGGAGGAAAACCACATCGAAGTGCAGCGGGAGATCCCCGACAGCCTCCCCCCCATGCTGGTCGACCCGGAACTGATGCGCAACTGCCTGTGCAACTTCATCACCAACGCGGCGCAGGCGATGCCAGAGGGTGGCCACATCACCTTGGGTGCGCACCTCGACCCCGAGGCGGGGATGTTCGTGCTGACCTTCAGGGACCAGGGCGTGGGCATCGAGCCGCAGGACCTGGAGAAAGTTTTCCAACCCTATTTCACCACCAAGGAGGCGGGGATAGGATTAGGGCTCGCCATCACGGAGCGGATCATCAAGGAGCATGGCGGAGGGCTCGAAGTACATAGCCTGCGCGGCGAGGGGACGACTTTTACCGTGCGACTGCCGATGGCAAAAGGTTAAAAATAGGTTAAGGTTGAGGTCGAGGACTCCCCCGAGGGCCCCCCCCAAAGCCTCCACCTGACCTCATGGCCTTGGCCTCTCCTCAACCTTAACCTTAATCTCAACCTAATTTTGCATTGGAGTTCCGATGGCCGGCAGCATCCTGATTGTAGACGACGAAAAAGGGCAGCGCGACATTCTCTCCGCCATTCTAGCCAAGGAAGGCTACCGCATCCTGGCGGTCCCCGGAGCTCGGGAGGCGCTGCAGGAATTGGAAAGTGGCGAGTTCGACCTGCTGCTCACCGACCTGAAAATGCAGGGAATGTCCGGCATGGAGCTGATGGAGCGCGTCCTCTCGGAGAATCCCAAGCAGTGCGTGGTGATGATGACGGCCCACGGCACCCTGGACACGGTGAAGACGGCGATCAAGATGGGGGCCTTCGATTACCTGGAGAAGCCGCTGGAGCGCGACGACCTGATCCTCACCCTGAAGAGGACCTTCGAGCACATCATGCTCCTGAAGGAAAACCGGGTGCTGCACAAAAAACTCGCGGAGACCAAGGCGCTTCCCAACATGATCGGCGAGCACCCGAAGATGATGGAAGTCGTCAAGATGATCAACAAGATCGCCCCCACCTCCACGACGGTCCTCATCTACGGCGAATCGGGGACCGGCAAGGAGCTGGTGGCGCGCGCCATCCATGACGGAAGCCCGCGCAAGGACAAGGCGTTCTTCGCCATCAACTGCGCGGCGATCCCCGACTCGCTGATGGAAAGCGAACTTTTCGGCCACGAGAAGGGGTCCTTCACCGGGGCCGGCACCCGGGAAATCGGGTTGTTCGAGGCCGCCGAAGGGGGGACCGTCTTCCTGGACGAGATCGGCGAGATGAACATCGCCATGCAGGCCAAACTGCTGCGTGCCATCCAGGAAAAGGAGATCAGGAGGGTCGGCGGGAAGCTCAACATCCCGGTCGACGTCCGCATCATCTCCGCCACCAACAAGGACCTGGAGCAGGAGACCAAGAAGGGAGCCTTCCGCGAGGACCTCTTTTACCGGCTGAACGTGATCAGGATTACGCTCCCCCCCCTGCGCGAGCGCGGCAACGACATCGTCACCCTGGCGGGCTTCTTCCTGAAAAAATACAGCACCTCTTGCGGCATACCGCTTAAGGGGATCGCCAAGCCCGCCATGAAGATCCTGCTGGAGTACGGCTGGCCTGGGAATGTCCGGCAGTTGGAGTCGGTCATCGAGCGGGGAGTGCTGATGGCCGAGAGCGACTACATCCAGCCCGAGGACCTCCCGGCTGAGGTGCACCACGATGCGTCCCTGGCGGGAAGCCTCCCTTTCGAGTTCCCCGCAGAGGGGATCTCCATTGACGGATTGGAACGCGACCTGATCATCAAGGCCATGCAGCGCACCGACTGGGTTATCAGTAAGGCGGCGCCGCTACTCGGCATGAGCTACAAGACGCTACAGTACCGGCTGGAAAAGTTCGGTATCGGCAAGCCGGAGTAGCTTGGCCTAGAAACCCACCCTGCAGTAACATCAGCAGCACCGTTTAAAAGTATCAACCAGAGTAGGAGTAGTTTTTAGGAGGGTGTCATGAACCTTGCTACGACGCTACACCGATTCACCGTGGTCCCTTCCCTGCCGAAGGAGTTGGCTGGGCTCACCCGGATTGCCTACAACCTCTGGTGGACCTGGGAAGCGGACGCCATCGGCCTTTTCCGCAGGCTCGATCCGGAGCTTTGGAGATCAACCCGCCATAACCCCTTGGAAATGCTCGGCAGTCTGCAACAGGCGACCCTGGAAAGCCTGATGGCGGACGAGGGATTCATGTCCCACCTGTCGCAGGTGGAAGAAAGCCTCAAGGAATACCTCTGCTCCCCGACCTGGTATCAGCATAACGGCAACCCCGGGGCGCGCATCGCCTACTTCTCCATGGAGTTCGGGCTGCACGAATCCCTCCCCATCTACTCCGGCGGCCTCGGCATCCTGGCCGGCGACCACCTGAAGTCCGCCAGCGACCTGGGGCTCCCCCTGGTCGGCGTGGGGCTTTTGTACCGGCAGGGCTATTTCCGCCAGTACCTGAACCTGGAGGGGTGGCAGCAGGAGATCTACCCGGAAAACGACTTCTATAACCTCCCGCTGCACCTGGAAAAAGACCCGGCCGGCAGGCCGCTCTGCCTCGACCTCGACCTGGCGGGAAGAAACGTCAAGGTCCAGATCTGGCGGGTGCAGGTGGGCCGGGTCCGGCTCTACCTGCTGGACACCAACCTGGAAGCCAACGCCCCCGCCGAACGGGAAATAACCACCAGGCTCTATGGCGGAGACCAGGAAATGCGGATCCGGCAGGAGATCCTGCTCGCCATCGGCGGCATCAGGGCGCTGAGGCTGCTCGACCTGGAGCCGAACGTTTGCCACCTGAACGAGGGGCACGCGGCCTTCCTGGCACTGGAGCGGATCCGCATCCTGATGGAGGAGCAGCGCCTTAGTTTCGGCGAGGCCCTGGAGGCGGTCCGGGGCGGGAACGTATTCACCACCCATACCCCCGTCGAGGCGGGGATCGACCATTTCCCGCCGGACCTGCTGGAGAAGTATCTCGGGCGCTACTACCGCGGTCTGGGGCTCTCACGTGACGAATTCCTGGCGCTCGGCATGCAGAACCCGGGGCGCGCCAACGAGAGCTTCTGCATGGCGGTGCTCGCCATGAAGCTTTCCGGCCACTCCAACGGGGTGAGCGAGCTGCACGGCGAGGTTTCCCGCAAGATGTGGGCGGACGTCTGGCCCGACCTCCCTGAAGAGCAGCTGCCGCTTACCTCCGTCACCAACGGCGTGCACCAGAAGAGCTGGCTCTCCGAGGAGATGTCCGGCCTTTTGACCCGCTACCTCGGGACCCGCTGGATCGAGGAGCAGGGCGCCGAACAGGCCTGGCGCAAGGTCACCCGGATCCCGGACGCCGAACTCTGGCGCACCCACCGCAGGGGAACCGCGCGGCTGGTGGAGTACGCCCGCAGGAGCCTCAAGGGGCAGCTGAGCGCGCTGGAGGCGAGCCCCAAGGATATTGCTAACGCCTCCGACGTGCTCGACCCGGAGATCCTCACCATTGGCTTTGCCCGCAGGTTTGCCACCTACAAACGCGGCACGCTCCTATTGCAGGACAAGGAGCGACTCGCGGCGATTCTGAACAACCCGAGCCGCCCGGTGCAAATCGTTTTCGCAGGCAAGGCGCACCCGGCGGATCACCAGGGGAAGGAATTGATCCGGCAGATCATCCAGCTCTCGCACCAGGAGCGCTTCCGGCGCCGCATCGTCTTTCTCGAGGACTACGACATCTCCGTCGCCCGGCACCTGGTGCGCGGGGTGGACGTCTGGCTCAACACCCCGTTACGTCCCCTGGAGGCGAGCGGCACCAGCGGCATGAAGGTGGCGTTCAACGGCGGGCTGAACCTGAGCATTCTGGATGGCTGGTGGTGCGAGGGGTACCGGGGAAATAACGGCTGGGCCATTGGCCGCGGCGAGGTGTACGACGACCTCGGCTACCAGAACGAGGTGGAGAGCCGGGCCATTTACGACCTACTGGAAAAGGAGATCGTCCCGCTTTTCTATGACCGGGATGCGGACGGTATTCCCAGGGGGTGGACCGCCTGCATGAAGGCATCGCTGCAGTCGCTCTGCCCGGTCTTCAGCACCGACCGGATGGTGCGGGAGTACGCCAGGCGCTGCTACATTCCCGCCTTCGAGCACTGGGAGCGCCTGAACCGGGACGGCCTGCGGCTCGCCGTGGAGATCGCGCGCTGGAAGGAGCGGCTGCACGGACTCTGGGGGCAGCTCAGCATCGACACGGTGGAGGCGGAGATCGGGCGGGAAGTGACGGTCGGGGACCGGCTCCCGATCAAGGTGAGGATCACGGCGGGAGAGATACCGCTCTCGGAGATCGCGGTGGAGGTCTATTTCGGCGTGCTCGACTCCCGCGGCACCATCATGGGAGGGGAGCTCGTTCCGCTGGAACCGTCCGGCGCCGACGACCCGGGGTGGAACGGTCACTTCGGTGGGGAACTGGAATGCCGGTTCTGCGGCCGCCACGGATTCATGCTCCGGGTGATGCCGCGCCATCCCGAACTCGGGACAGTGTACGACCGCGGGCTGGTGCTCTGGGGCTGAAAGCTAGCGCTTACCTTTCAGGCTGTAGACATACGCGAGAATCTCCGCGACTGCGGCGAAAAGCCCCTCGGGGATCTCGCTCCCCTCTTCCACCTGGCTATAGAGCTCACGAGCCAGGAAGCGGTTCTCCACCATCATGACGCTGTTCTCCCGGGCGACGATCTTCATCTGCAGCGCCATCAGGTCTACCCCCTTGAAAAGCACGATCGGCGCGGCGTTGCGCGTCCGGTCGTACTTCAAGGCGACCGCGTAGTGGGTCGGGTTGGTGACCACCACGTCCGCGGTCGGTATGATCTGCCGCATCCGGCGGCGCGCCATCTGAAACTGCTTCTGCTTGATCTTCCCTTTGACCGCAGGATCCCCCTCGGAGTTCTTGTGCTCGTCCTTCACTTCCTGCTTGGTCATCTTCAGGTTGTCCAGGAAGCGCCACTTCACGAAGGCCAGGTCAAGCACCGCCAGCACGATTAATACGCCGCAGGTGTGCAGTACGATCTTGAAGGAGAGGTGCCCGATGAAGGCCAGAATCCCCGTCAGGTCCTGATCCACCAGATAGATGATCCCTTCCATCTCCTCGGTGAGGATCTTGTACGCCATGTAGCTGACGATCGCCAGCTTCATGAAGGACTTGGCCACCTCGAAGAGCGAATCCTTGTTGAAAAGCTTTCCCATCCCCTGGATCGGGTTCAGCTTGCTGAGGTCGAACTTCAGCTTTTCCGTACTGATGGTAACCCCACCCTGGCTCATCTCTACCAAAACTCCGGCCCCCGCCACGACCAGCACGAAGGGGAGCAGGACGACTGCTATGTAGCCGAACTCCTTGATCATCAGGGTGTGCACGCCGGCGTAGGAGACATCGATGGTGGCAAGGCTGCTGAAGATTTCCCGCATGTTGCGCTTCATGGTCGAGAGAATCATGCCGGAAGTAGCGTAGAGGCCGATCATCGCCGCGATCAGGGAGATCGCCGAGGTCATTTCTTTGCTGCGCGGTACCTTTCCTTTACTCTTGGCCTCGGAGATTTTCTTGCTGCTGGCCTTCTCTGTTTTTGAGTGTTTATCGTCGTCAGCCATGGGGTCCTAGGCGAGCAGCTTGAAGAGAGTTATCATTTGACCTGCCACCCCGCCGAAGGCGACCTCGAGCACCCGCAGGAAGACCGGAAGCGAGATCCCGAGGATAACCAGGCCTATCCCGATGTTAAGCGGCATGCTCACCATGAAAACGTTCATGGCGGGGAAACTACGGGCTACGATGCCGAGCGCCACGGAGGTGGCCAAAAGCGCGACGGATACCGGGGCTGCTAGCTTGATCCCTATGATGAAGATCCCGGTGCTCGCCTCAATCAGGAACTTGAGCAGGCCGGGGCTGGTGTGCCAGGCTCCGATCGGGATCAGGGCATAACTGTCGACGATGCCGCGAATAAAGATGTGATGCACTCCGAGCGAAAGATAGACCAGGGTCGCCAGCGCCCCCTGGAACATCGCCATGGTCGGGACGTTGGCCTGGGTGGATGGATCGAACAGGGTCGCCATGGAGAGCCCGATCTGGGTGCCGACCTGCTGGCCGCAGAACTCGACCGCGGCAAACACGAACTGGGAGACCAGGCCGAGGGTCAGTCCGATCAGGGCCTCCCGGACTATGAGCAGGGAGAGTGAGAAGATTTCGGCACTGACCGGGATGTTGGCGTGCTGCCGAATGATGGGGAAGAGCATCAAAGCCAGGGAGAAGATGAGCGGTGTCTTGACCCGGTTCGGAACGACCCTGGCGCCGAACATCGGTATCGCCGAGAAGAGTCCCGCGACGCGGGCTAAGACCAACGCGAAGGGGATCAGGTCGTCCAGACTGGCCAGCGGGAGCGCGCCGAACACTCTAGTGCCTCATGTTGGCTATCATTCCGTAGACTTCACGGGTGAAGTCGCTCATGTACATCATCATCCAGGGGAAGAATACCACCATGGCGACCATGACCGCGGCAATTTTCGGCGCGAAGGCAAGAGTCGCCTCGTTGATGGAGGTGACCGCCTGGAATATGCTGACAAGAAGACCTACCACCAGGGCGCAGATCAGCAGCGGCGCGGAAAGCAGCAGCACCGCCTCAAAGCTCCTCCTGCCCAGCTGAACGACCAGTTCGGGTGTCATGGGTAACTCCGTATTGAGTGGTTAATTAGTTGAGTGGTTTGTTGAGTCGTTAAGTTGTCAATTCTTTGAAGTGACCGGGTGATGAGTCAGGGAGCAGTGCGTAGAGCCCGAGTCGCCGAAACCTGAGGTGACCCCCTACTCAACGACTCGACAGCTCAACGATTGACGCCTTTTTCACCCAAAACTCTTCACTAGCGACCCGATAATGAGCCCCCAGCCGTCCACCAGCACGAAAAGCAGGATCTTGAAGGGGAGCGAAATCATGACCGGCGGCAGCATCATCATACCCATGGACATCAGCACGGAGGCGACGACCATGTCCAGCACCAGAAACGGGATGTAGACCAGGAATCCAATCTGGAACGCCGTCTTAAGTTCGCTCACCACGAAGGCCGGGATCAGGGTCAGGGTCGGAATGTCGTCCGAATTGCGGGGCCTGGGGAGCTTGGAGAGCGTCAGGAACAGGGCCAGGTCCTTCTCCCGAACCTGGGAGAGCATAAATTTTCGGACCGGCGCCACCCCCCGTTTGAGCGCCTCTTCCTGGGTGATGGTCTGGGCCTTGTAGGGCTGCAGTGCCTGGGTGTTCACCTGCTGCCAGACCGGCGCCATGATGAAGAACGTGAGGAACAGGGAAAGCCCAATCACGATCTGGTTGGAAGGGGCCTGCTGGGTCCCCATCGCACTCCTCAGGAAAGAGAGCACTACGACGATCCGGGTGAAGGAGGTGGTCATCATCAAAAGGCTGGGCGCCAGGGAGATGACCGTCATCATGAAGAAGATCTGCAGCACCACCGCCACATCGGCCGGTTTGGAAACCTTCCCCATTCCGACGCTTACCGTCGGGAGCGCCAGCGGCTCGGCATAGGCTGTGGCGGCAAGGGCAAGGGAGGCGACCAGCAACAGGGCTCCCAGGGTCTTTTTGTTTTTCACGCGAAACCACCACTTTTTTTCTGCAGACAGAGATCAGCTACTTTGCTGGGCGAGGTCATCTTTTTAAGCCTGTCCACCAACCCGGCCGGAATCAGGGCAGCATAGCTGCGCTCGTCCACCACCTCGATTTCCTCGACCATCTCCACCTGCTTAATAAAGCTGACATTGTCGCCGGAGTTGCTCAAAAGCAGATACTCGCCACCCACCTCCACCAGCACCAAGGACTTCTTGGGAGCCAGGTGCCTGGTCTCAACCACGCGGATGTAGCGGAAGGCCCCCCCCTGAGGCACCTTCAGGAAGCGTCCGGTGAAGTAGTAAAGGATCAGGATGATCCCGATCACGAGGATTAGGGAGCCGACCATCTGCGCCAGGCTTCCCGCCAGGTCCGGCCCTCCCGCGGCACCGGCGCAGGCCGGGAGCAGCAGGAAAGAACCAGCTATGGATAGCGCAATCTTTTTCATAACACCTTGTCCACCCTCTCGTTCGGGCTCACGATGTCCAAAAGCCTGATCCCGAACTTGTCGTTCACCACGACAGCTTCGCCGCGCGCCACCAGTTTCGAGTTGACGAACACATCCAGCGGTTCGCCGGCGAGTTTGGTGAGTTCCACCACGGAACCCTGGTTAAGCTGCAACACGTCCCGCACCAGCATCTTGGTCCTGCCGAGCTCGACCGTCAGCTGCAGCGGGATATCCATGATGAAATCAAGGTTCTTCATCTGCGGAACGTCTTTCGGATCCTCTAAAGCGAGTCTATCGTTCAATCTTCACCCCCTCCACGCAGGGGACGGCTGATCTGCACCGCCTTGTTGCCCCCGCTAACACCTGCTATACCCATAAACTTATTGGTCCCGCCGACCTTGACAACAAGCTCGTTCTTGCCACTTGACTCCAGCATGACGGTGTCTCCCGGCGTAAGCTCGAGAAGTTCCGACAGCTTGATGGTCGCCCCACCCATCTCTACCGAGATGTCGAGCGGGGCGTTCAGCAATTCCTCGGACAGCCGGTAGGACCAGAGCGGGTCCACGGCCATCATGTCCATCTGTACACCGCGCTTTAATTTGTCCCTGATCGGCTCAATGGTCATGAAGGGGATGGCGAGGACCATGGTGCCGACGGTTTCCTCGATCTGGATCTTCAAAGCCATGGTGACCACCTGGTACTCCGGCGGTACGATATTCACCAGGCGCGGGTTCATCTCCATTCGGAGCAGGTTCATGTTGACCGGACAAAGCGGAGCCCAGGCCTTCTCCAGATCGCCCAGCACATCCTTGACGATCTTCTCCATCAACCTGAGCTCGATGGAGGTGAAGAGCCGGTTCATGCCCGCGCCCGCAGCTATTCCCGAACCGCCCAGGATGCTGTCCACGATGGTGAAGACTAAGGTGGAATCGAAAGCGATCAGCGCCGCCCCCTTCAGGGGCTCCATCTTGTAGATGGCTAGGCAGACCGGCGACGGCAGCACGCTCAGAAAATCGCCGAATTTGAAGGGACGTGCCTCCTCCTTCTTGATCTCGACCATCCGACCTAGCCGGTTGGAGAGCGTCACCCTGTTGAAGCGGATGAAACCGTCGTAAACGATGTCCAGGTTCGGAATGACGCGGTGCGCCTCGATGTCCAGAAGGTCGAACTGCTCGGCCTGGGGCCCGCTCTTAGCCAGTTCCTCCGCAGGGTTCAGGCTCCCTTCGAAAACGGCTTCGACCAGGGCGTCGATCTCTTCTTTGCTGAGAAGTTTCTCCATCGAGGGCACCCTTACTGCACCACGAAATCGGTGAAATAGACCTTCGTTACCTTGCCCGGCTGGATTGTCCTATTGACAGCGCCCAGGATCTGCTCCCTCAGCGTGTTCTTGCCCTGCAGGTCCTGAATCTCCTGCATGGTCTTGGTAGTCAGCAAAATCAGGATGGCATCCCGAAGCGGAGCGACCTTGCCATCAAGCTCAGCTTTCACCTCGGAGTTCGCCATCTCAAACTCAATCTTCAGTTTCAGGTAGCGGATCTCCTGGCCATCATAGATGTTGACGATGAACGGCTCCAGTGGGTAGCCGCTGCCGGAGCCGGTTCCTGCCTTGGCCTCGCCGTGACCACCCTCGGCCTTAGCCTCGCCGTGACCACCCTCGGCCTTGGCCTCGCCGTGACCACCCTCAGCCTTGGCCTCGACCTTCGCTTCGCCGTGAGCCGCCGTCTTATCCGTCTTGCTCCCTCCGAGGAAAAACATCCCTCCGCCCACCAGGGCAAGAACTGCTACCGCAGCACCGATCATGATGAAGAGCTTCTTCTTGTCCTTGGGAGGGGGGGCTGCAGCATCCGTCTTTGCCTGTTCGGCCATACTGGGTTCTCCTTTGCCGCTAGACTGGTGTAATCCGATAGAACACCCTTGCAACCGGGGTGCCAGAAATGGGAACCCGCTGGGGATGCTAGGCAGTCGGTGGAAATTTGTTTTAGGTGGGAGCAACAAAGCGTGCCGATCCGGCCGGTTGCAGCCTGCGAGGTTGCTGTGGGTCGGCGGGCAGAGGCCGAGGAATTGGCACTCGGTCAACATTTTGACCCGCGCCGGGGGGAAGCAGCTACCGGGTGCTTCGTGTGGCTGTCAATATTCTGTTGGTTAAAAATCCAAATTTCAGCACGCACGGCAGGATGGTCACCGCAGCTGGTTAAACTACTCGCTAGGCCTTCAAGGAGTGTCAGTCTGCGGATGTGGACCCGCTGGGACCTGGGGCGCACCCAAGGTCGGTGCCGCACCAGCGTCCGCCTTAAGCGGGAGGCTCGTTCAGGTCGTGGGGCAAAGGATGCTGCCGGGCTTGCGACCACCAGGGCGCGGCAGGGCGTAGGGAGGGAGGGCAAACGAGAAGCGGCCGGCGTGCATCGAATTCGACACGCCGACCGCAGACTCTTCACGGGGGGCGTGGCACGCCCCCCTTCATTTAATATTTACGGCTACCTATTAGCGGATCAGCCCGAGCACTTCCTGGGTCATCTGGTCCGTGGTGGTGATGGTCTTCGAGTTGGCGGAATAAGCCCTCTGGGTGACGATCATTTTGACGAACTCGCTCGCCATGTCCACGTTGCTCTGCTCCAAGGTATTGGAGAGTATCTGCTCGCTGGTGCCGTTAGCCGCCGCTGTGGTGAAACCGGCTGTTTTGTAGAGCGACCCGCCCATCTTCACCAAGGAACTTGTGTCCGCCACGGTTGATACACCGATTTTAGTCGGGGTGGCTCCGCCCAGAACTACTGAGGTGGTACCGTCGGTGGCAAGAAAGGTGATGGTCCCGTCAGTACCGATCTTGGTGATTTTGCTGAAGTCAGTGGCATTTGCGACGGCGCCGGCAGCCGGGACGGGTAGCAGGATAGCTGCGCCGCTAGCATCCAGAACCTGGTAGCCGTCAGCATTCACCAAATGGCCATTGGCGTCAGCACTGAAGGCACCGGCCCGGCTCAGGTAGGTGGTCGGGGTGGTAGCGCCGTCGGTCAGGGTGAAGAACGTGTTTCCCTGAATGGCCAGGTCGGTGACGTTTTCCGAACTTGCGTTGGTTCCCTGGGTATATATATTTTGAACCGTCTGCAATTGGACGCCGGTGCCGATCTGGGCGTCTCCCACATTTGCCGACAGCATGTCGGAAAACAGCGTACGCGCTTCCTTGTAGCCAACGGTATTCACGTTGGAGATGTTGTTGCCGATGACGTTCATTGCCTGACCGTTATTCAAGAGACCACTTACGCCGGTATACATTGCTGAGGAAAGACTCATTTTGTTGCCTCCTAATTCTTTTGGTTACGGGGCACCTCTGTCGGTCGGTGTCCCCGGGCTTTCCTTCTAGAGGGCCAGCCCATGTTGAGTTTAAGTTCTAAGATCGGTTCTAAGTGCCAAGTCTTCTATGTTTTATACCTGATTCATTGTTTAGCTTTGGTTGGCGGTTTGCACTTCTCCGTGTTCTCCGTGGCCAGCTTACTTTATAAGACGACCGCCGAATCGATGTTGGTGAAAACATTCCCCTGCATACCCTGGCGATCCATCGCCGTCACGACTGTCCGGTTTTTGACGCTCACCACCAGCGCCGCGTCACCCATCATTATGAGGGAATCCTTGCCCCCCTTTTGCGCCACGCTGTCAACTGCCCCCGCGAGCTTTTTCATGTCCGATTCAGTCAGTGTGATCCCCCGTGCCTTGAGTCTTTCCAGCGCGTGCTGGGAAAGCCGTACCGGCTGGCCGGGAAGTTTCTCATCGAGTACCTTTGCGAAGGGAGAGTTAGCACCTACCTGCTTCCCCCCCGATGGGGTAACCTGACTCGGCCGGACCGGCGCCTGAATCGGCTGCGGGAATAAGATGCTGTTGTCGATCACCTTACACCCCCGCGCTCACCGAAGTGACGTCCGTAAGATTGATCTTAACGTTGCCGATGGTCAGCATCGGAGTTGCCCCCGACATATCCACGCCATCAACCTTCCCCTTGATAAGCGGGGTGGCCCCGACCGCGGACCCACTGGCGTCCTTGGCTGAAACGGTAAAGCTGTAGGCTCCCGAGGCTAGCGCGGTACCCGCGTTATTGGTGCCGTCCCAGGCGAGGGAACCTTCCCCGGCCGCTACGGAAGCACCCGAGAGGGTCTTCACCACCGCACCGGTGGCATCCAGAACCGAGACGGTAACCTGGGCCGCGGGCTGAGCCAGATTGAAATTGATGGCACTGGGAGTTCCCGCCTGCAGACCCACCTGGGATCCCGGTGCCTCGACCTGCTTACCAATCATGGAGACCGAGGCCACCGTCATGGAGTTGCCACCCTGATTCAGCATGCTGGTCAGGTTGGTGTTGGTGTTGTAGGCCTGCTCGACTTGCGTCAGCTGGGCCAGCTGCGAAATGAACTGCGAGCTGTCCTGCGGGTTCAAGGGGTCCTGGTTCTGCAACTGGGTGACGAACAGCTTAAGAAAGTCGTCCTTGTTCATCCCGGTTGACTTCTTCATGGCTGCATCGGCTGCGGTCGTGCCGGTTGCCGCCGTTCCTGTGATATCCGTGATCATCTGTTTGCGCCTCCTCTGGTTAGAACCTCACGTCAAGCAGGTTGTTGACTTCTCCCGTCAAATAGTTGACTTTGGTTTCCTCTCCTTGGTCAGGATAGGCCCCCGCTCTGGCGGACCGAAGAAACGATTGCTGCCGCGGGTTCTCTTTTTGCTCGGGCAGCGGGTTCTGGGAACCTCCGCCGGTTGAAACATCAAACCCTTCCATGGTGAAATTCTTGCAGGTAAGGGAATCCTTCAGGCTGTCCAGATTGCTCATCAGCAGATCTTTCACCATCCGGTTGTCGGCGTGAACCTCAACATGCAGCTTGTTGTCTTCCATCCGGACCTGGATCTTCAGCTCGCCCAGCTCTCCCGGGTTGAGCCTGATACTCATCTGGCCGTTCCCCTTGGAATCCTGGGTTACCACCCCGTCCTTGATCTGGGACAAGATGCTTTCGTGCAGCGCACTCTTGAGGTTTACCGGTTTCGCTTCGGCTAACGGCGCCTCGGTGGCGGCAGGTTCAATCGGCATCCCGACCCCTTGGGGTTGGACTGGAGCACTGGCACCGGCCTGCGCTTTCTGCTCAGGGTGGCCCTTTTTATCTGAATCGCTGAAAGCGGTTTGCCCGGCGGAACCCTGGAAAGGCACGAATTTCGCCGTCCCGGCTGTCGAAGCAGTTTTTGTACCAACTTCCTCGACGGGCGCAGCCTGTTTGCCTTCGGACTGTTCCGTCACGCCACGCACTGCTGCATAAGTGCCGTGAAACCCCATTGCCGCGCGTGGGCCCTTGGTATCCGTGGGCACCTGTGCGAACCGATCCGGTTGTGAAGCTGCTTCTGCGGCCTCGGTAACTGCTTGCGCCATCGGACTCGAGGCCACCTTTAGCCCGGCACCCGCCGGAGCTTTGACAAGCCCGTCGGAAGCGGCCAGCTCTTGTTGCACCCTTTCTTGGGCGCCTGATGCCACTGGCTGGACTGTACTACTTTTGAGGTCGGCATTCTGCGGACCATCGGTAATCGCCGGGGTAGCTTGGACGGCTTTATCCTGCGCCGCGGAATCCATCCCGGGTCCCTTTTCTACCACTACGGCCTGCTCAGCTTCCCGCCCTGAAACAACCGGGCTCGCCTTGGCTTGCAGGTTTTTGGCTTCCTCTGGGCTCTGCGTCTTCGCCTGCAGCGCCGCGGCATCCTTGAGTGCTGCGGGGTTCGGCGCCGGTACATTTTTCGCAACGAGGGACGGTTCGGGTACCTGTTCCGTCACAGCCTGCGGGGTTTTAACATCATTAAGACTCTGGGCATTGGCCGCCAGCGGCGCGGCTTTCTGGAGCAGGGCGCTCTTTGCCCCTAGCCCCTGCTCGGGCACTGCGGGCTCCTCAGCTTCACGTCCTGAGGTAACCGGGCTCGCCTTGGCCTGTAGGTTTTGAGCATCGTCAAGGCTCTGAGTTTTCGCAACCTGCAGCGCAGCTTCCGGGGTAGAAGGCAACCCAGGCCCTTTCTCTGCCGCCACAACCTGCTCAGCTTCCCGCCCGGAAACTACCGGCGCCTTGGGCTGCAAGGTTTGTGATTGGTTCAGGCCCGAAGTATTTGTCACCGGCGCAGCTTCCCTGGGCAAAGCGGCAACCGTTCCCCATCCCTTTTCCACCACGACTGCCTGCTCGGCTTCCGGTCCTGAAGAAACCGGGCTCACCTTTGCCTGCAGATTGTTATCCGCGTGGGAACTTGGAATATCCGCCATCAGCGAGGCAGCTTCCTTAAGCGGAACTGCTGCCCCCACTCCCTGTCCCTTGTCTGCCACGATGACCTGCTCAGCTTCACGTCCCGGGAATACCGGGCTCGCCGTAACCTGCAGTTTCGCTGTACCGTTAAGCCCCTGCACGTCCTCTGCCGGCGACGCTGCTGCCTGGAGCACTGTGGCTTGCATCAGCGGCTCTTTTTTTGACACTACGATCTGTTCGCCAGCGCGCCCCGTAAAGACCGGGCTTGCCGTGGCCAGTGAGACCTTGGTCTCGTCAAGGATACTGGCATTCGCCGCCAGCGGCGCGGCTTCCTTGAGGACTGCAGCTTCCGTCGCCGGTCCGTTCTTTGCGACAACGATCTGTCCGGGGGCTGCCTGTTGCTGAAATACCGGGATGGTCTTCGGCTGCAGGATGTTTACCTCATTGAGGCTCTGCTTACTGGCAACCTGCGCTGCAGGCATCATAAACGCTGCCGCCGTTTCCTGAGCCGGCTTGCCAGCTGCCTGGATGTTGCCCTGCGCCAAGGTTTTCCCAGTTGCAGGGAGCCCTTCACTTTTCGTAGGACTTTGAGGCGTTTGGGCGGCAAATTTATCTTGGGTCGTGGTTTCGGTTGGAACAGCTCCTTTTGCCGCCATTCCTTTTGCAAACATTGCGTTATTTGCAGCAACCGGTGGTACTTCTTGGGACAAAGCCTCCTGCACTGCCGCTACTTCCGGTTTCAGGTTGTAAGCAGCTATCGCGGGACCAAAATCTTTCCTGGCCTGTCCGAAGTTTTCTGCCACAACTGCTGTACCCACCGGCATCGCGGTGGCGAGCCCGGCTTCCCTGGTAGTTGCCAGAGAAACAGCAGCCAGGCCTTGTACCGCATCGGTTAACGGAGCGGTATGCTGCGTATCAGCCGCCAAGCTTGTACCCGCAGAAAGATTATGATTTCCCGCTTCCGATCCCTTTATCCCGCCTGTGGCTGGCAGAGTCTTTTCCGTGGCAACAGCTGCGCTTGCCAGGATTGCTCCTTTAACCTGCCGTGTGTCAGATAAACCTGCGACGAGTTCAGCTTCACCCGCCAAGGTGGCGCGCCGGTGAGCGGCAAACATATTCTCTTTACCCGTCCCCTTTGCAATACCCGGGGCTGCTGCCGCTTCGCTTCGGTCGGCGTTTTTTTCTGGCGCCTGTAGCCGCACATTCCGCAGTATAATCGGCTGATTTGACTGATTCTGCAGTACACCAGGCTGACCCTGCAGAAGGCTCTGCTGCAGGCTCTGCCAATGCTGCATAGGTTTAACACTCGGCTGCAGGTTAGGTTGCAGGATCTGCTGCGAATTCGGCAGATTCGGCTGGGCATTCGGCAGTGCATTCGCCTGCATATTTCCCTCCACATTCTGCTGAGCAATCGGCTGTGCGTTCGACTGCACATTAGACTGCACATTAGACTGCACAAGAGACTGCACATCCGCCTGGGCATTCTGCGGTGCGCTCGACTGCACATTCTGTGGGATATTCGGCTGCACATTCTGTGGCGCTTTCGCCTGCAGGTTAGCCTGCACCTTCGTCGGTCCGTTCGCCTGTATATTCGCAGGTGCCTTTGGCTGGAAATTCTTCCCCATTTGTGGGTTAAGCACCGCCAACCTGGCATTTCCCAACTTCAGAGACTGAAGTGAATTCCCTGATTTTCCCGGTCCGGCTGCAGCAAGGGTCGCCATAGTACCAGCTACCGGCTGCGAAACCGGTGAGCCACCAGCCGCAGACGCTGGCGTCCTATGGGAATTTTGCAGCCGAAGCAGCACTCCTTGTCGCGAATTTGAGGACTGCTGAGCCTCATCGGCCAGTGCCGCAGCACCATCCTGGGGCGGTTGCTTTCCCTGCAGCAGTTCGGCGAAGAGGCCATTTCCTTCCGCGGAGCGCAGTGCCGATAGCGTCCCTTTGCCAGCAACAGGAGCGGCGTCTTGAAACATCATTGAGTTTTGAATCATTTTCATTCTGTTTCACCTCCCCCTTTCGTGACATGGACTGCCAAGGTATTGCACGAATGTTTATATTCAGAGTCTTTCATAATGGTTTTTCTCTTTGTCGGTTCACCTGCATTGCGGCTTCCGGCTCTAGTTTCCGCGCAGGTTCAATCGGGTCCATTCCAGGACCCTCGGCTGGCTGATAAAGGGGATCAGCTTCACAGCGGTTTTCTGGTCCATCTGGTTCAACATCTCTATCACCATCTTATCGTCCAGCTTGTTCAGGAGCGCTCCGGCCTCGTCCGACTTCAGGCTCTTGTAAATCTTGATCATTTTCTTGTAACGCTCGTCGTCCTGCTTCTTCTTGGTGACCAGGGCACCCTCCAGCCCCTTCTTGGCTGCATTCAACTCATTAACCCTGGCGTCCAGTGCAGCGGAGAGCTTCCTGAGTGCCTCCTCCTTCGCCTTGAGCGCCGCTTCCTTGTCGGCCAACTGCTGCCGCTTCGCCTCGAGGGACGCGGCATCGTCGGACATACGGGAGGCGGAACTCACGCGCGCTCCCTTTTCAGCGGCTCCGGCCTGCCAATCAGAGGCGCCCGGGGCAAAAAGCCAGAGCGCCGCAGCAGCCACCAGCAGAGTCAGCAACGTTTTCCTCACCGCTGTCCTCCCCTGCTCTGAATCGCGACCTCGTCCATAAAGGCGCGCTCACGATGTAACTGCTGCATTCTCAGGTCCCGCATCTTCTTTTCCTTGAAGATTTCCAAAGCTTTTTTCTCCTTAGCCGCCACCAGCAGGGCTTCACGCCTATCCTGCACAACCCGTTCCAGCGCGGGAAGGGAATCCCTGATAGCTGCGATTTCCTGGATCTTTCTCCGGGTGAAATGCCCGTAAAGCTGCAGGTCCTTGGCCTCAATCCCCTCCAGCTGACGCTGGGAGAATTCCTGTTCCAGCGCCAGCATGGCGCAGTTCTCGCTCTTCAGCTGCTCCTGGGCGCTGTCGTGCTGCTGCTTCGCCGCGGCAAGCTCCAGCTGGTGCATCTTCTCGACTTCCTTGCGAAACTTGAGCACCTGCTCCAGCCTGAATTCGTGTTGTCCTGCCATACCACCCTCCTTCTAGCGCGCCGATTAGGCGCCGTATCCTTCAAAGATGTCTGCCAGCACAGCTATTGACTCTTCAACGCCGACCCCGTCGCTGACGTCCTGCTTCATGTAGGCGATCATCTGGTCCATCTTCATGATGGCGTAGTCTATCTTCGGGTTGCTCCCCACCTTGTAGGCGCCGATGTTGATCATGTCCTCGGCCTGCCGGTAAGCGGCGAGAATTTCCTTGAACTGCCCCGCGGTCTTCCGGTGCTCGCTGGAGGTGACGTCCGACATGACCCGGCTCGCGCTGTTCAAAAGGTCGATGGGGGGATAGATGTTGCGGGCGGCGAGTTCCCGGGAGAGGATGATGTGGCCGTCCAGGATGCTGCGCATGGCGTCCGAGATCGGCTCGTTGAAGTCGTCCCCCTCGACCAGCACCGTGTAGAGGCCGGTGATGCTCCCTCCCTGGAAGTTTCCGCTACGCTCCAGGAGCCTCGGCAGCGCCGCGAATACCGACGGCGTGTACCCCTTGGTGGTGGGCGGCTCCCCGATGGCAAGCCCCACCTCTCGCATCGCCATGGCGAAACGGGTCGCGGAGTCCATCATCAGCAGCACCTTCTTTCCCTGGGCCTGAAAGTACTCGGCGATGGTGGTCGCGATGTAGGCGCCCCGCATCCTGACCAGCGGCGGCTGGTCCGAGGTGGCGACCACGACGACCGACTTCTTGAGCCCTTCCTCCTGCAGGTCCTTCTCGATGAACTCGCGCAGCTCGCGGCCGCGCTCGCCGATCAGGGCGATCACGTTGACGTCGGCCTCAGTGTAGCGCGCGATCATCCCGAGCAGGGTCGACTTGCCGACCCCGGAGCCCGCCATGATGCCGACCCGCTGGCCTTCGCCGCAGGTCAAAAGACCGTTGATGGCGCGGATGCCGAGGTTGAGGGGCTTTCTGATGGGGCGCCGGTGCATCGGATTGACCGGAGATGCATAGATCGGGTACTCATCCACTACCGCGATGGGACCCTTGTCGTCGATCGGGGCGCCCAGACCGTCGAGCACCCGACCGAGCATGGCAGGCCCGACTCCCAGGGACGCCTTCTCGCGCCGTACCGAGATCATGCTCCCGAGCCCCACCCCACGCAGTTCGCCAAGCGGCATCAGCAGGGTCTTGTTGTCACGGAAACCGACCACTTCGGCGGGAATGGGCGGCGAACCCTCCGAGTGCACCTCGCACAAGGACCCTACCGCGGTCTCCGGACAATAACCCTCGATCACCAGGCCGACCACCTGGGTCACCTTGCCGTGGAAGCGGACCGGCTTGACCGCCTGCACGATGGAAAGGTAGCGCGAGAGGTCAATCGGCGGCATGCTCGCCCCTGCGGCCGCTCTTCTCCTCGAAAAGCCTCCGGTAAATCTCGTCGATCTGGGCTTCCAGCCCCGCGTCGATGTTGCCGCGGGTCGTCTCCACCAGGCAACCGGCGCCCGGCACCGCGGGGTCCCCCTTCAGCGTGACCCGGCGCTTCTCACCCGAGACCGCGGCAAACTCGGGCCGCGCCGAGATGAGGGCATAATCCTCCGGATTCAACCGGACCAGAACCTCTCCGCCGTCCGAGGCAAGCTCCACCGCACCCTGCACCATCCCCGCCAGAATCCCCGGGTCGCAGGCCATTTCCCGCAGCATGACGGTGCGCGCGATCAGGACCGCGAGCTTCAAGAGGTCCTCTTCGCTTTCGTGCAGCAGACGCGCGCGCAGGGACCCGGTAGCCAAAAGTGCTTGAGCCAAAGCCTCGCTCACCTTGGCGAGCGCCGCCTCAGCCTTTTTGCCGCCTTCCTTGAGGCCGTCGGCATGGGCCTGCTCGATGCGCCGCAGGGCCTCTTCCTCAGGGATGCAGGGAGGGGGCTGATAGGCCTCCTCCTCCGGCTCGGAGTCCTTTTCGGCCTCGCCCAGTTGGACGGCGCGAAAGCCGCCGCCCCCCCATTCGGGAAGCTCGCCGCCCAGGGGTCCCAGGATGTAGCTTTTCTGGGGCTCGCCCCCTTTGCGGATAATTTTAGACGAGGACATCTTCCGCACCACGGCCGGCAATGACGACCTTCCCTTCCTCCTCCATCTTCCGGACGATCTTGATGATCTCGGACTGCGCCTTCTCCACGTCGGACAGGCGCACCGGGCCCATCACCTCCAGGTCCTCCTTGATCATCTCGGCGGCGCGGCTCGAGATGTTGCGGAATATCTTGTCCTTCACGTCGTCGGCGGAGGTCTTCATGGCGAGGGTCAGGGTGTCGTTGCTCACCTCTCTCATGATCCCCTGAATGGCCCGGTCGTCCAGCTTGAAGATGTCCTCGAAGGTGAAGAGGTGCTTCCTGATAACCTCGGCCAGCGGCGGATTCATGGTGTCGAGCTTGTCGAGGATCTTCTTCTCGCGGCTGCGGTCCAGGTGCGCGAACATATCGACCACTTTCTCCACGCCGCCGATCTTGAACCTCTGCACTCCGCCCAGCGCGGTCAATTCCATCCGGATCACCTCGTCGATCTCGGCCAGGATCTCCGGCGAGACCTGGTCCACCTCCGCGATCCTGATCACGACCTCCGCCTGCAATTCCTGCGGCAGCAGCGAGACGATCTCGCTGGTCTGCTTCGGCTTTAGCTTGGCGAGGATGACTGCGATGGTCTGGGGGTGCTCCTGGGAAAAGAAGTTGGCAATGGTGCGGGGATCCATGCTGGCAAGCAGATCCGACATGTCCCCGATCCCCGAGGTGCGGATCTCCTGGAGCAGGGTTTCCGCCCTGAGCGGCCCGAGCGCCTTTTCCAGGATCTTCCTGACGAAATCCTCGCCCTGGGAAAAGAACCCGCTATCGGGGTTGGTGATGTCGGTGAACTCGGCAACCACGGCGGAGATTTCCTCGCGCGGCACGTGCCCGAGCTTCGACATGCTCTGGCTGATCTTCTTGATATCCGTGTCGTCCATGTGCCCGAACACCTTGGCTGTCGCCTCGGGGCCCAGATACAGCAGGAGTATGGCGGCTTTCTCCGCTCCGGTCATGCGGCACCTCTGAGTTTCGCGAGTTTCATATCATTCCTCAATTGTTCAGGTCGGTCGGGTAGGCTCGGTGACAGGCCAGGCGTCAGTTTTCCACCAGGGCCGCGCGCAGCCGGCGCAGGTTCTAATCCTTGTGCACCAGCCAGTTTTGCAGGATCTGGGCGACCTGGTAGGGGTCCTGCTTCACCTTCTCGACCAGTTCCAGCTGGGTAAGCTTCATCTTCTCCTGCTCCCGCTTGGCGTTCTCGATCATCAGGGCCGCCTCGTGATCGGTCGGTATCGGAAGAAAGCCGCTGCCAGCCGGTTTCTCCGTCTTCAGGATCTTCAAGAGAGGGCGGATCACAAAGAGCAGCAGCGCCAGGAAGCCGAGAGCGATCAGGCCGTTCTTCAATAGCCCCTGCACGATCGGCGCTTCCCACCACTTGGCCGCCTCCGGTGCGCCTTCGCCGGTCTCCTGGAACGGGATGTTGGCGACGGTTACCTGGTCGCCGCGCTCCACGTTGAAGCCGACCGCGCTCTTCACCAGCGCCTCGATCTTCTGCAGCTCGTCCGGGCTCCTCGGCTGGTATTTCGGCTTTGCGTCGGGCTTCGCGCCCGGGACCAGGTCGTACTTGCCGTCCACCAGTATGGCGACGGAGACCTTGCTGAGGGAGCCGACCGGCTCGATGGTTCTCGCGGTGGAGCGGCTCACCTCGTAGTTCAGGGTCTCGTCACTCTTGGTGCCGCCACCCTGGGAACTGCCGGCGGCCGGTGCCGCCTTGGCAAGGTTGGACTGCACGCCGGGGACCCCGCTCGCGGTCGTGGTCGTCCCACCCTTCTCCTCGCTTCTCTGCTCGCTTCTGACCGCGGCGGTCTCCGGATCGTAGCGCTCCTCGAACTTCTCCACCTGCTTGAAGTCGAAACTCGCCGAGACCCGCGCCACGGATTTCCCGGAGCCGACCACCTTGTCCAGCAGGCTTTGCAGCTTGTCTTCCTGGGCTTTTTCGAAGGCGCGCTGGCTTTCCTGGCGCGACCCGGAGATCTTGCTGGCGGCGTCGGCGGAGGAATTCCTGCTCAGCACCTTGCCGCGGGTGTCAAGGACCGTCACGTTGTCAGGATCCATCCCCTCGATGGAGGAGGCGATCAGGTGCACAACTCCTTGCACCTCGGAGTCGCGCAGGGCGCCGTTGGAGCGCATCTTCAAAACGACAGAAGCGGTGGCGGGCTTTTCCGAGTCCTTGAAGAGGGTTTTTTCGGGGAGTGCCAGGTGCACGCGCGCCGACTCAACCCCGGCAATCTGGGAGATGGTTCGGGAGAGTTCGCCCTGCAGCGCCCGCTGGTAGTTGAGTTTCTGCACGAACTCAGTCATGCCGAAGTTCTTGCGGTCGAAGATCTCGAAGCCGACCCCGCCCCCCTGGGGGAGCCCTTCGCTGGCAAGCGACAGCCTCAGTTCGTACACCTTGTCCGAGGGGACCAGGACCGCCTTGCCATCGTCGGAAAACTCATAGGGGATCTTCTGCTCCTTAAGCTTCTTGACGATCTCTCCGGCATCCTCGCTGGTCAGGTTGGCAAAAAGCGGGCGGAAATCAGTCTTGTTGGCGACACTGATCAACGCCGCGAAGGCGAGCAGGGAGATCAGCGCCACCCCGCCGACGACGATCCGCTTGCCCGCACTCAGGGCAAGAAAGGGTTCCAACAATTTTTTAAGGCCTTCCAGCATAGCTTCCCCACATCAATCGCGTGCTTCCCCCGCATCGGGAGAATTCCAGAATGGCCGCCCACGGGTTGACCCGCGCGGATGCCTCCAGCATGCCGGTTATACCGGCATCCTCATGATTTCCTGGTAGGCCTCAACCGCCTTGTTTCTCACCTGGGTGAGCATCTGGAAGGAGATGCTCGCCTTCTCGACCGCGAGCATGACCTCATGCAGCCCCTTGCTTTCGCCGGTGGCAAGACTCTGGATCGACTGGTCCGCGTGAGCCTGCAGGTCGCTCACCTTGCTAACCATCTTCCCCAGCAGGTCGCCGAAATCGTTGGCGGGGTTTTGCACCGTTTGGGTGGCCGGCGTCGGGAAAGCCTGGGAGAGGCCACTTACATTGGCGATTGCGCTTATTTCCATGAATAACTCCTTGAAATACGATTAGCGTCCGAGGTCGAGCGTCTTGATTGCCATGGCCTTGGCGGCCTGGGCAGCGGTGATATTCGCCTCATAACTGCGGGAGGCCGTTATCATGTCCGCCATCTCGGACACCACGTTCACGTTCGGGTACGCAACGTACCCTGAGGCGTCGGCATCCGGGTGGTTCGGCTCGTACTGGAGCCGGGGAGGATTCTGGTCCTCCTGGATCTGCGTCACCTCGACCCGGCGGGCGTCGGTCGCGTGTCCCAGCGCCGCGCCGAAGGATCCCTTGGTTGAGGTCGCCGTGAACACTGCGTCCTTGCGCTTGTAGGGTCCCCCCTCCGCAGTTCTGGTTGAGTTGACGTTGGCGAGGTTGCTGGAGATCAGGTTCATCCTGGTCCGCTCCGCGCTGAGCGCCGAGGCGCTGATATCCATCGAGGAAAAAAAGTCCATTTTAGATGGTCCCCCTTATCGCTTGCTTCATCATTTCGAATTTTTTGGTGAGGAGCTGTACGGAAGCGTTGTACATGATCTGGTTCTCGGCCATGCGCCCCATCTCGCTTTCCATCTCGACCCCGTTGCCGTCAGCTCCCGTTGCTTTGGATGGAAGCTCCACCATCTCGCCGGTCACCAGCTCCAAAGCGCTGGGCCCACCGCCCGCCCCCTTGAGCGGGATGTGCCGCGAGTTCGGGGTGTGCGTTTGCGCTCCCCCTTTCTTCAGGGCGCTTTTCAGCTGTGACTCGAAAGAGATGTCGTTCGGGGTATATCCCGGCGTCTCCACATTGGCGAGATTCGCGGAGATGAGGTTCTGGCGTTGGGCCCTGAGATCCAGGGTCTTTCCTAAAAGCTCGATGGTCGTGCCGAAAATTCCGTTAACAGGCATGGTTCCTCCTTATGCAGCTGGCACTGCCTCCACAGCAAAAGCCGTACCATACATTGACCCCACGTAAAATCGAACACTTGGAGGGCACGAGTCATGTTTTTGACAGTCACGGAAGATCCTTGGCAATCTTCAGGCGCCAGCGCAGGTCGCTGAGCGATTCGGCGGCGAGCTTGCCCCAGGTCCCTGCACTCCCCTTCTTGACAACCTCTTCCCAGGCGTCCCGCGCCTCTTTGATCATCTTGAGCTGCAGGTAGAGTTCGCCCATCTTGTAGAGGAACTGCTGCGCCATCTCGCCGGAGGCGAACTTGAGCCCCTCCCGGTAGGCGGCGAGCGCTCCGGGGTACTGCTGCAGCGCGGAGCGGGCTCCGGCCAGGTTGAAATAGCTGTCGGGCAAAAAGGGCGTTCCCCCCTTGGCCTGCGCGGCAAACCGGGTCAGGGCGCGCTCGGCACCCCGCAGGTCCCCGCCAGCGATCAGCGCCTTGCCGAGGTAATAGTCGCTCTCGGGGATTTCGGGGCTTCTCCCCTTGGCGTTCAGGAAGGAGAGTTCCGAGGCCGTCGGCTTCAGTTCCCCCTGCTCGAAGGCGATCCGGCCCAGGTGCTCGTGCATCCTCTGGCTGCGGGGGGCACCCGGAAAGCGGGCCAGGTAACTGCGGGCGCTCGCCTCAGCCAGGGTGAACTTTCCTAGGGCGAGGGCATCCTCCACCAGGCGTGTCACCATGAAAGGCGCCGAACCGGCCGCCCAGGAGCGCTCGGCAAGGTAGCTGAACAGGTTGATTTCCTGACCCAGCATGCCGGTTTTCTGACAGGCCTCGGAGACTCTCCCCGCGAACTCGGGGTCGCTCAGGCAGCGGCTCAGGTACTCCCGGTTGTCCAGGGCGAGTTGCACCAGGGCCGCGTCGTCGTGGCCCGCGTAGACTTCCCGGTACACCGGCAGCAGGAGCTCTTCATGCATCTTTTTCACGATGGTGGCGAAGACACCACG
>JGI24143J45723_1000097_pt1 | contig 45005 bp, 51 predicted proteins | sample BarGraIncu00432A_FD_45723 | JGI IMG/M metagenome (IMG submission 45723) | reverse complement strand
CTTTTGCTGTTCATTTTTATTGGCAATAAGTGATTTTTTTACCATCTCTACCTGCTATTCTTGTAATCCCACCCACTTCGTTATCTCAGCCTCTNGATTATTCTTAGCTTTCTCATGACCACCAATTTGTCTATAGCCCGTGTTATTAGATAAAGATATGNANAAAAAAATTTATATCCATCGGTATCAGCACTAAGTCCGCAAGTTATCTGCCTTTNCACCTCTTTAATTCACTTTTATGACATGCCAATCTCGATTTCTTCTTTATTAAATTATGGCTATATTTAATAACATTTTATGAACAATGCGCCCCAAAACATTAAACTAATTTATTAATATTTCCTAATTGAATGTACTTAATATTTGCTTGGATTTTTTGGTATGACCAATCCCACCACTTAATTTCCAGCAATTTTAAAATTAAATTATCACTAAATCTTTTTTTTATAACTTTTGCTGGTATGCCCCCAACAATAGCATAAGGTGAGACATCATTCGTAACTACTGCTCTGGTTCCAATAATTGCACCATCACCAATTTTCACACCTGACATAATTATAGCGTCATATCCTATCCATACATCATTTCCAATTACAATATTACCTTTGTTATCCCAAGCATCTTTTGATTTTAATGCTCCATCCCATTCTTCTCCGAAAATAGGAAATGTATAAGTAGATAATGATCTCATTGTGTGATTTCCACTGGTCATGAGAAATTTTGCATTACATGCAATTGAACAAAACTTCCCAATTATTAATTTATCATTGTTTATAGGATACTGATATAGTACATTATTTTTTTCAAAATCTCTTGGGTCATTATAAAAGTCATTATATATTGTATAATCTCCAACTTCTATATTATCTCTTGTAATTACATTTTTAAGATATATAGTTTGGTAATCATTAATTCTTGGATATACTTTGTTTGAATTTGGAATAGTCATGTTTAACCCTCTCCCTTGTATTATGCTACGTTTCTAACTATCCCACTATTACAATACATTTCTTCATAGAATCACTCCTCTATAATAGTCTTTATTTTTACCTGAAATGCCAGCAAATCCAGATACTACAAAGCTTTATCGTCTATTCTATTACATGTCATTCTAAAAAAATAAGAATTATTATAAAAAATCGTTAAACCTGTTAATTTCGAAACTAGTTTAATGGAATTTACGATCTCCGGTATTTCCTGCATAATATCGCCCCCTCAAGTCATGGTTACCAAGGTACTTTTCCGTTTTCATCAAAGAAGCCCCCATCCGGACCATCTTCCCCTAACGTTGCGAGGCGAACTACAATTGTGGCGGCTTGTTGAACAGTACGATAGCCTCTATGACCATTTAAATCAGTAGCTAGCCGGGTCGGTAAATCACCGTAAAAAATATCAAGATCTCCTCAAACGATATACACTAAAAGTTGCAGAATATGAGGAAGGTCATATCCCGTCTAAAAATCTAGGTGATTTTCTATTATTAAAAGGAGCAATTGCTCATCTCGAATGTCACATTGCATGGCTTGATGAATCTATGGTATATATTAATCGAATAAAAAAACTCATATAAGTTAAAATAGCCTAGTCAATGACTAAGCTATTTTCCATCCAGTTCATGATCATTTGGCTACTTTTTATTAGCAAATACATAGCTTTTTAAGTGTATCAATATCATTAGCAGACACTAATTCCTCAACGTTCTCAAATATCTTTTTTTCCTCCCAGTTCCACCATTGAATCTCCAATAACAATTTAATTATCTCATCACTAAAGCGTTTTTTTATAGCTGCAGCAGGATTGCCTCCCGTAATTGTATATGGATCAACATCTTTTACCACTGTTGAGTTCGCAGCAATGATTGCACCATCACCAATTTTCACTCCGGGCATAATAGTTACATTTTCACCTATCCATACATCATTACCAATCACAGTATCACCCTTAAAAGGTAACTGTTCTATTCTGGGCGTAGTCTTTTCCCAACCGGCGCCGAAAATATAAAAAGGATATGTTGTAAATCCATCCATTCGATGGTTAGCACCATTCATAATAAACTTAACAGCCTCAGCAATTGCACAAAACTTTCCTATTATCAATTTATCACCTAAAAACTCATAATGATGCTCTATGTTATCATAAAATTTCTCTGGAGATTTTTTGTTGTCACTATAATACGTGTAGTAGCCAATCTCAACATTTGGTCTTTTAGGCAAATTGCTAAGATAACAAACAGTCTTTATATTTTCATTTGGGTATAACTTGTTCTGATCTGGTCCAAACATAATATTCACGCTCCTTATATGCCATTCCTTTCTTCATAAGGGGGTACTCCACATTGTAAGGCGGCTGAGGATTTTTAGATATTGCACTCATCGGAACGCTCCTGTCATTTTATATTTTGTTACAAAAAGACTCACTCAATAAATCCTTTTTCACGCATTATGCTTTCATTATTAAATTTTGCCATTCCGGTAATCATTCTACAGTACCCGATTTTACTATAAAACGGTTCTTTTCCTGGACTTGCATACAAGATAATGTTAATATTTTGCAAATCTCTGTGAATTTCATCGACAATCAGCCTACCAACTTTTTTCCCCTGATATGTAGGCAAAACTGCAATGTCGTAGATTGCCGCCTGGTACGCACCATCGGAAATCGCCCGACCTACTCCAATCAATAAGTCACTATCAAATACAAATACTTCGCAGTAGCTATTTTCAAAAGCTTTTCTCGTTAACTCTACAGAATGTGTTGCCAATCCTGCTTCCTGTAATACCTTACAAACCTCCTGCCAATCAATATGATCACCTTTTCTTTGAATTCGATATTGCATGCTTACCTCCCCACTATCTCACTATCCCGCTCATTTACAAAGCGAAAAATAAAATACCAGTGTTTGTAAAAAAATATAATCTATAGAATTTTCTTCATTGTTGATTTGTAAGATAATATTTAGCTGCTTTTACCTATATATTTCTCGCACAAATAAGAAGTTCCTGCCAATCCACATAGACTTCGACACGAGTTAAATTCATGCAAGTTATCTAACTTGACGCCTTCATTAATTTACTTCCATTACATGACACTTCAAATATTAATAAACATTTTTATTCAGGTCATTTTTTCATTTTGACTACATTTTGCTTTTACTGTAAATAATAGTTGTTAGGAAACATTTTCTAAAGGAGATTAATGAATAGTGGCTTTTTTAGATGGCAGCAAAGAAATGTATCTATCAATAGTAAGTCTTGTCATTGTATTAATTGGCAGTTATTTCATTTTGCGACTGGATTGGAAACGATATGGTCTTTTATATCTACTAGCAGGAGTTATAGGTAATCTACTCTGCTATCTCTTTGTTGAAGTTGGATTCTATTCTTTTCCCTATATCTTTCTACCCATTTTAAAAATTCCATTAATTGCTATTCTAACCGCCTTTCCTTTTTACGTGATTTTAGGCGTAAGATATAGCCCGACAAATTGGGTATACAAGATTGCTTTCTACGGGGTAATCGTTAACACAGGCGTATTTTTTGAAACCGTACTAAAGAATATGACACGACTAATACGTTACGATTTTGAATGGGATTTTTGGGACTCTTATACTACTTGGTGGGGTTTCTTTATACTTATGGAATGGATTGGTGGAAAAGTTATACCGCCACATCTACGGAAGCCATTAAACATTGATGCTTTTCGATTCGGAAATTGGTTCTTTTTTGTAATTCATATCGTAGCAATATTCACTATACTTTTAGCGGGCTTATATTTAGGACTAACAATAAAATATCAAAGATAAAAACAGTTCACATCCACAGCCCCAATATTTAATACTGGATTAATTATGAATCATGAGACGACATAAAAATAGATGCTCAGAGGTATGACTACTGCAGCTACGCATAGTAGTAATCCTAGGTTTAATTAGTATGTACAAAAAAAGGTATCAGCATTACGCTAATACCTTTAACAAGAAACAAATTTAAATAATCTCTCATACTCCATGCTTTTTTTGACAATGATCCTTTCGTAGTACACTAAAGATACCACCACTTGCTGAAACAAAACGCAAACGGAATTTCTCAATACGGCCAAATACTTCGACTGGTCCAAACGCATCTAATGTCTCTAAATCAGAAAACAGTAAAACATTCACGTCCATACAATGCCATTCCTTTCGCGACACTATCTTTTTTTAGTACTGTCCACTATCAGCTAGCAGAAGGGTATTAGGTAGTATTTATCTAAAAACCCATAGCATGTTTTACAATTATCATTTTTTCTGTTGAAGTCAGCTTCTCCAACAGTCTAAATGCTACACCCGCAGCGGTTTCAGGACAATAGGAAGTAATAATGTTTTTGTCCACGACGATAGGCTCATTTATCACCTCAACATCAAACTCTTTCAACTGCTTTTGACGATATGCCTCCCGCAAATGATAGGTTGTGGCTTTTCGCCCCGTTAACACCCCGCTCTTACCCACCGCCAACGCCGCTACGCAAATTGTGGCAATTATTTTTCCTTGTTTATCGAACTCACGAATAAGATTTAAAAATCGCTCATCATAAGCTTCTTCGTAGAATCCAAATTCCTCAAACCCGCCCGGAATTGCCAACGCATCGTAATCGTCAACATTTATTTCATCGATTATTTTATCAACCAAAACTGGAATGTTAAATGTGCTGGTTACCTCTTTTTGAAAGCCACAGGTCACAACCGGGACATCATACCCATAGTCGTTTCTTGCCCATCCCATGACGTCAACAAAAGCGCCGAATTCCAAGGTTTCAAATCCTTTCAGCACAAACAATAATGTTTTCATTGAATCTCCCCCATACATCAAGGATCAATTTCGAATTTAATTAACTATTATTCTTTCTTCTTTAATAAAGTAACTCCTGCTAATTTTAAAAAAAATGTCATTTTTACTATCTAATTCCACTATTTTTATATATAACAAAAAGCTCTTTCGTTCTATGAAGCGACTTGGCACCAATGGCACATAAATATAGGTTACCTAGCTAAGAATAGACTATTTACTGGATTATAGACCTGCTGGAGTAAATATGGAGATTTCTCGTTGACCAGGCAGTTAGGTTTATTAGTATTACGACTGACGATAACGTAATTTTTAGTTTTGGGATCATATTAACAGGAGTAATCATTCATTGTTCATACGTTGCCGTGCTTTTTCAAACAAACGCTCGCGGTTAACTACTGAGCGTTGGTGGCGTCCACTACCAATTGATCCATATTCATCGGAGGCAACAATATCAAAGATTAAGGTTCCACCATTGATTTCCACAAGTGTAGATTTAACCCGTATGGTCATGCCCAAGCAGGTAGGGGCATTGTGGGTAAAAGAAAATGATGTTCCTACAGTTAAAAAGCCTTCTGGTAAACGCCCCTTAGTTATGCCTATTGATGCATCGATCATTAGTGATACAAATGCGGGGGTAGCAATTAGGTATTCGAGTGAGCCCCTGCCATAATGAATTGCAGTATCAGATTCATCGAGTAATTTTTGCACTGTATGATGCATACCTATTGTTAATATATTATTTAAATCAAACATAATGTATTCACCTCCCCGTACCCTACTTAAATTGGTTTAAATCATGATTTCTATTATCTAATAGAGAGCAACGTCTGGCCACTTTGCACTGGGCCATTAACTTGCACAACTATATCAGTAATAACACCATAAGATTTCCCATTCACTGTAATCTCATAAATTGTCATAACAGCCTCCATTAATAAATTCTTTACTCTTTAAAACATCATTTAGTTAGCTTAACACCAATTTCTAAGTGCATTTTGACGGCCAGTCGGTGTCCATGCGGGCCTCGGTTTAATGCTAACCACTTTAAAATTATCAGTCCCAGTAAACTCGTGAATTGCCGCCGTGATAACTGCAACCAATTCTTCATCATATTCGGGATTCTCATCGACTATAGTTAATGCCAAAGGAATGTCCTTAGTGTTTGGGTTATCGCTTTCTATGGGGAGTTCTTTTTTATTAATCTTAGTTTTCCATTGATGTACCGAAAAGAAATAATATGCTAAAACTACTACTAATGCCAAAACAAAAGCTGTCGTATTTATGACTTTCACCTACCTTTTCAATTGATAAAAAACCATTAGACTTATTTTTACTTAGCCCCAATAAGGGCCAGCATAATACCACCAGATATGGCAGTACCAAAAACGCCTGCCAGGTTTGGTCCCATAGCGTGCATAATTAAAAAGTTGTAAGGATTTTCTTCCAAACCTACCACATGAGAGACACGTGCTGCGATGGGTACAGAAGCAATACCAGCTGAACCAATCAGTGGATTAATCTTCCCACCACTCATCCGATTCATAATTTTAGCACCAATAACGCCTGAGGCCGTCCCTCCCATGAAAGCAATTAATCCAAGGACAATGATTTCTAATGTTTTTATATTGAGAAATTGATCAGCCCCCATGGTTGACCCGACAGCCACTGTTAATGTAATGGTAATTACATTCATTAAATCATTCGATACTGTACTTGCTAAACGGTCAACCATCAATACTTCTCTTAGCATATTACCAAGCATAAGCATGGTGATTAGCGGAGCAACTGGCGGCAATAAGAGGTTAACAATAACAGCTATAATAAAGGGGAAACAGATTTTCTCTATACGACTAACAGAACGGCCTTGGGTCATAACAATTTGCCGTTCTTCAGGAGTCGTTAAGGCCCTCATTATTGGCGGTTGAATAAGGGGCATCAAGGCCATATAAGAATAAGCAGCCACCGCAATTTGCGGTAATAGATGGGGGGCAAGTTTCATGGTAACAAAAATAGCCATTGGACCGTCAGCACCACCAATGATACCAATTGCACCAGCCTCAGCAAGTGTAAATCCTAATGCTTTTGCTCCTATAAGTGCAATAAAAATACCTAAATGAGCGGCTGCCCCCAAGATCATAAGACTTGGATTCGCTATCATCGGACCGAAGTCCGTCATAGCACCTACACCTAAGAAAATCAATGGTGGTATAATAACCAGTTCGACCCCTTTATAGGCATAATAGAACAACCCACCCGGTAGCGTAAGATCGGATCCTGGTACATTAGCAACAATACATGAAAACCCAATACCAAGTAGCAGGAATGGTTCATATTTTTTGGCTAAGGCGAGATAAACCAGCGTTGCACCCACACACATCATAAAAATATTACCCCACCATAGTTGTGCCATTCCAGTCTGTTCTGCAAGATTAATCATAAGTGATGATATTTGTTCAAGCATTTATTTACTTCCCCCTAATACACTTTTAGTTTTTAAATTTAATGACCACCTCTTAATTTATCATCGTCAAGATGTCCAAGCTTATTCAAATATGGGAAGATATATAAAACAAGACTAATGCCCCAAATAATCACAAAGCTCAAAATAAAGTCAATCACACTAAGAACATAAGCACCCTCCATAGTATCTGGTACTATCACGACTATCAGCTCCTTTAACATTTTGTCCGTCGTCTCATCATAACAAAACCAACCATAATTAAGAGACACCAGTATATCTAAATATGACTGGATACCTATCTACGCTCTAATCACTCCAATTATTAATAAACTAGCATCGAGCACAACTGATTGGCAGTCATCGAAAGACCAAAAGCACCATCTCGAGGTTATGTGTTGGTCACAATATCATATTTACCACCGCTACAAATGCCAAAATAAATTGCAATGGACAAATCTTCAATGATCTCACACATAAATTTGCAAACTATTGAATACCAATGGAAGCAACACCCCCCCCAAGTTACATTCCAAACCATCCCATTTCACTTCGCTTCTTCAGCAAGGATGGGATGAATCACACTTTTTTCTACGTTTTCAAACGTCAGGACGTCTGCCCACGGCGAGCACACGTAACGGTAGTCGATCCCTAATGGCTGGTCGTCGGCAAACCGCAGCCGTTCAATTAGTAAAACCTTGCTACCCAGTGCAATCTTTAAGGCGGCAGCTACTTGCCCATTAGCCATCACCCATTCCAGCCGGCGCACCTGAGCGCTTACCTTATATCCCCGCTGCGTCAATTTATCAAAAGAACTGGATAGTGAGTCCACTTTTCCCTCAATAGTTTTGTTCCTGCAAGCAAATGTACCCACTCCTTTTACGGAGTACATCAAGCCCTCCTTGTTTAGTTCCTCTATGGCTCGCCTGACTGTCAGCCGATTTACGCCAAAGTGTTTGGCCAGCACACCTGTCGTATAGTCTGGGCGTTCCGCTCCCTCAGTAAGTAACTCGCGGCGAATGATATCCTGAATCTGAGCGTAAAGAGGTACTGGAGAACTTCTGTCAATTTCCAAAATGACACCCCCAAAGTTATATTAGATGTCTAGATATATATATATTATCTATATATGTATCTATTGCACAATATATTTCTTATTCCTTCTGAATATTCTGTGAATTAATACTTTGTTTTCCATCATTATTCGACATTCCTTTCCATTTTATTATAATCGTATTGTCTACCATCTTGGAAATGCCTACAATGCTCATTTTGATATTTGGGAGTGTAATTTATTTTGTGTAAATTCGATTTGCTTACAACAAGTCCGTTCTATCGCTAGTAAAAAAATCCTGCACCACTTATATAAGTTATGCAGGATTTATGCTGTTTTTATCATGCTACTATCTTTAAAAATGTTTCTTTAATGGGCATGGCACCAATGCATGATCTATTGGCTGCACCTAAAAGCACTGGCTTTATTCACGCTTCGCTTTTTCAAATATTTGAAGACTTCATTGTTTTAGGTATCACTTCTTTATTGACACAATATCCCTGTCCCCACGTTTTATTCCGCTATTACTTCGAATCATTCCAACAATACTTGCAACATTTTTTTACGATTATTAATAAATTCTTTCATAATGATGTAATTCTCTGTTTTTTCATATTCAATCACTTCAATGCCATTATTTGATATTTGTAAAATCATTGCACCTGGATATCCCATTATAATGGGTGAATGAGTTGCAATAATAAATTGCGAGTTCTGCTTCGCCAAATCATACATTCTTGAAATCATCGCCATTTGTCTCATAGGCGATAAGGCTGCTTCTGGCTCATCTAAAATATAGAGTCCATTGCCTTTAAATTTGTTCATGAAAGTCGCAAAGAAAGCTTCCCCATGAGACTGCTCATGTAATGACTTGCCCCCATAAAACTCACCCACTTCAAGTTCATCTATTTGGGTTGCAAGATTATAAAAAGTTTCTGCACGAAAGAAAAAACTATCTCTAGGTTTTCTTGTTCCTCGAATTAAATGAATATATTCATGCAATCCCGAATGGGAATTTCTCGTAGAAAAATTAAAATTGCGTGTTCCACCTTCTGGATTAAATCCCCACGCAATAGCTATTGCTTCTAGTAGTGTAGATTTTCCCGTACCGTTTTCGCCTACAATAAATGTAACCTGTGGATGAAACTCCAAGCATTCTAAATCACGGAAAGCCGGTAGGGAAAAAGGATATCGATTGAAGCAATCTATTTTATCTCGCGATAATTTTATCGAACGCAAATATGTATTTAATAATTCCATATGAAACTCCTACAAATTATTCCATTACTTAATAACTAGCAATTCTTACTGACAATCAAATTACTTGCCTCCAAACAGTTCTATTGGTGACTAAACGAAAGTTTCTTCCCTAGCATGCATTTTCAATGACTAGTATGAAGATGGTTTCTGTTGAATTTTACTAACCCAACTCATTACATATTTTGTTAAATCTGAAAGTTCGCTAATGTTTGGTTTTACATATTGCCAGTTTCCAATTACTCCTAATTCTAACGAGGTTAATTCAAAATGGCATAAAGCAATACCCATATCAATCATTTGTATATCATAGCCAAGAGCTTTTTCAGATCCTTTGGCATGTTCTATATAAAAATCATAGTTATCTCCACTTTTTACAATTCTCCAAGGTTGTTTGTTAGATGCTGATGGAGCTAGCCTTATCATTTCTAGTGGAATAGAATATTCTGCAGCATCAGACTCTGTTAAGGATTTTGAAAAATTATTATTAAAAAACATCTTTGACCATGGCTTTCTATTTTTTGAGCCAGCCACTAGTCGTATAAAGGAGTCCACAAGTCTTCGAGATTCACTAGCATAGCCAATGGGAGTTATTATAGGTAGAATTTCATCCTCTTTAAGTTCCATTATTTTCGCAAATTCACTTCGTTTAAAGGTGCCACCTAACCAACAAGTACTTAAGCCTAATGATGTTGCATACAATATCCCTTTTTCAAGTATATATCCTAATTCTACGAGATTATTGGCAGTGTTCTGAGTAACAGAAGCTACAAACCAAGAAGTACCCTTTATAACGCCATAAGTACCTAACTTTAAATTCGAATCTGTATCATCAACGTTAGCATTAACTAGTTTAAATCTAGCATCAATACCAAAGGGTCCCTTACTGTCATTTAAAAAATGAATTACTTTGTCTGCCAACACTAAATCTAGTGGTTGATTATTATAAGATCTTATTGAACTTCTTTCTCTAATAACTTGTACAATAGGCTTTTCAAAAAGTTGATTATTATTAAATCCCATTACTTTCACCTCATATTTTTTTAATTTTTGTGCGCAAAATTCTTAGGTTAGAGTAAGATGAAATCACCAATCTTCTTGGTATCCCATTCTCTTTCTCCTGGGAAGAGATTTATATACCAGATCATAAGAATGATCAATTAAGCCTCTTATTTCTCTTTCTGAAATACTACCATCGAGCACTAATGTATTCCAGTGCCGTTTATTCAAATGATATCCGGGTGTTATGCTTGGACATTGTTGTCTCAATAGCTCAGAATAGTCAGGGTCACATTTCAACGAAAGAATATCCTGACCGTGCCTACGTGATATTAGTGCAAAAATCTTGGATGCTACTTTAATAACAATGACATCAGGGCCGAAAGGATAATCCTCAATTGATCCGGGTTTAGTTAGACAGTATAGATATAGGTCTCTTGAATTCAAATTAAATCTTTTTTGTTCCATATATTCCTCACTTCCAATAAATTTCATACCTTATATTACTTTACAAATATATTCTTTCATATCCACTTTTTTCCTGTTCTTAATAGCAAATAAAAATCCTACACCACTTATTATCTGTAATGCAGGATTCACTACTGTTATAAGATTAGCATAAATAAATTTATTTCTTTTATGAACATTAGTCAACATTGCACCACTGTCTATTTTTTCCTCAATTCAATGCTGATGCTGTTTCTTCTATTATAAATCAAAATCCTGCTAGTCTAAATATTGAACTAGCAGGATTTACGCCATTTATACCAACTTATTGGAAATTTAATACATAATGTTCGTTCTTAGATAGAAAGAAGGCTAACCATACCAAAACCAGTAATTATAAGTCCAGAAAGTTGATTGATCCATTTTAAATGTTTTTGGTCAAACCTATGTCGCAGCACGTTAACCATTCCACTTAAGATTAACCACCAAAACATAGAACCGATAAAAACACCAATAACTAATAAAAATGGCGACATATAATTCTCATCTATAACACCTACACCTAATCCGGCAAAAACAGCGGCAAAAGACATGATAGTCATCGGATTCGTAATGGTCAAAAATAAGGTAGATGTATAAGCACCTAGAAGTCCTTTGCCACTTGCATTTGCAGCTACTTGAGCAGGCATAGATTTAAATGTTGTATAGCCTAAATAGAGTAGGAATACTCCTCCGACAACACGCAGATAGGATTGATGATCTAATAAAAAAGCAGAGACAACCGAAATACCAAGTACCGCTATAAAGCCATATATTGCGTCCGCCGTAGCAGCACCTAAGCCCGATATAAATCCATTTCCCATCCCGTTGGCTAGTGTGCGTCGGATACAAAGTACTCCTATGGGTCCTACCGGAGCGGCAATGGAGAATCCTAAAACTATACCTTTAATTAAATATAACATTTTTCAGCTCCTTTTGTAAATTTAATGGTAGTATGGGTAATGACTATAATATTGCGAGACAATAAAGCTATAGATACATGACCTAGCTCCCTATCTATTGATGAATCCACTGTCGACATCTTATTATTGCAACAAGTAATACTCTTTATATAGAAAACAAAAAATATCTATTTACTATACCGTCTAGACGGTATATAATTATATTAAACTTACTTATGGAGGAACAATAATCATGTCTCATAAAATGGATACTAAAGAACAGATACTAAAAGCCGTCGCAAATATTATAAATACTGAAGGCGTATGTTCTTTAACTTTAGAAGCAGTTGCAAAAAGTGCAGGCATTAGCAAAGGTGGATTACTCTATCACTTTCCAAATAAAGATGCATTGTTAACAGGTATGGTTGACCATTTATTAGACGGCTTTATTAATGAAATGGAATCTACGGTCAATGAAGATAAATGCGAAAAAGGAAAATGGACTAGGGCGTATATAACACTAACATTCAATCAGTTAGACAGCGAAAGCGACATGAATACTGCATTTTTGGCGGCTGTTGCAACAAATCCTGAACTATTAAAACCTATGGCTAACTATTTACAAGAACTGCATTCACATATTGAGAATGATCATATTGATCCAATCATTTCTACAATTGTCAGACTCGCGGTTGATGGTATCTATTTTAATCAGCTCTACGGAATGAATGTACAAAAAGATACCGATAAGGAAGTCTTAAAACAATTAATTTCTTTGACTAAGGAGGATCTAAAATGAACGGATATATCTTTTTAGCCGTAGCAATTGCCTTGGAAGTATTTTCTACATCCATGCTTAAATACTCCGAAGGATTTACTAAATTCTACCCTAGCCTTGCTTTTATAGTAGGAATGAGTGCTTCATTTTATGCAATTGCTCAAACTATGACGATTATTCCACTAAACATCGCCTATGCGATCTGGGCAGGATTAGGAACGGTTTTGACAGCATTGGTGGCTATTTTTATTTGGAAAGAATCCATCAATCTATACAGCGGCATAGGTATGGGGCTAATTGTCGTGGGGGTAGTCGTGCTTAACTTAAAAGGGCCTGCGCATTAAAATCATCTTAATACAAGCCTAAAGCTACTCAATCTGAGTGGCTTTCTTATTATTTATTTTTTTTAACAATCTGTCTATAACATCTTTATCCCTTTCGGGGCGGTTGGCTACACCGTCCCTTGTCTAGTTCCAGAACTCCCCTATCATAAATTCTTTGGCTACAAGCCTGATAAAATGTCCTTTTCATTAGAGGTGCGCATATTATGTAATAAAGTCTACATGTCTACTCGCTAATAAAAAAGGAGTCAGATGTTATCCAGCAACTAATTTAAATAATAGGTTAAAGGAAAGTGATAAGGTGAAACAAAGTTCTAAACCGATGGTCTTTGGTGCAATCAATGTACCGTTATCTATCTTTTGGTCAGAGCCTGGACAACAAGAATATCAAAAAGTCAGTTTATCCGCCGCTATCAATCCCTTCTCATGGTCGGGAAGTTTAGATGTACACCAAAGATTTTGGCTAGTCGAGAAAGTAAATACCATGGCAATATTCGGGGAAAAAGTAGCAATATTGGACGGACAAAGTAACTGGCTACAGGTAGCCGCGGTAACTCAACGTACAAAGGATAATAAATGGGGCCAAGCCGGTTGGGTTCCAGCAAATCAAATTAGCTATAATAGTACTTACTTACAAGAACAGTATTATTTACCAGAGGCTGTAATATCAGTCCCGAAAGCAACACTCTTTCGAGATATCGCCTGTTGGACACATCCCGTTAATGAGTTAAGTTTTCAAGTCAGATTGCCTATCCTGATGGAAAGAGAATATATTTTCAAAGTACGTCTACCCGACGGTGATACAGGTTATCTCTCCCGATTAGAAACAAAAAAAGCCACCGATCTCTTCTTTTCCAGACAATGCATTGTAGCAGAGGCCCGACAATTTTTAGGATTGGGATATTTATGGGGTGGAACTTCATGTTATGGTTTTGATTGTTCCGGATATACATTTCGGTTGTACCAGTCTCAAGGGATATTCCTCTATCGCAACTCTAGGCAACAATCACAAGAAGGTATCCCAATTGAAGAAAGAAATATTTTGCCTGGTGATTTACTCTTTTTTGCGGGGGAGGGCGGCAAAGGAAAAATTCACCATGTAGGCATGTGTAGCGGTAAGGGTATAATGATTCATGCTCCACAAAGCAAATCCACCATCAAAGAGAGTCGATTTGATGTTGGCCCTTACCATGAAGAATACTGGGGTGCTAGACGTTACTGCTAAAAGCTTCGCAAATGATATACTCTTGATCATTGAAATGTTTTCTGTTCTATTGGAGTTCTAACCCCTTTTGCTGGTAAATCCTACGCACACGCATAACTGTTCAGTGGTCGTAGGGAAATCGAATTCACTAGATTATATTAATTGCTTTCTCATGTTATTTGATTTCTTTTTCCTTGTGAATGATCTATTAAGAATTATGGTCAACCCATTCAATACCAACCATCTTCATCAGATATTGAGCATTTGTAGTCTTCGAACGTCCCTTACGAAGTAGATAATCAAACTTCATTTCATTCCCTATATAGCTTTCTTCAAAATGATAATTCTGAAGTTTGATATCCTCTTCATATTTCAAGTCACATAACTCTAAGTCATGAGTAGAAATCAAACCGACAATCCAATTTTTATTCAAGTTTCTTATAACGTTTCCCGCCCCAATAATCCGATCCCGAGAATTCGTTCCTCGAAATATTTCATCAATTAAAAAAATCATATTTTCTTTTTTATGAGAATAATCCACAATCATTTTGATTCGCATAAGTTCTGCATAAAATGTGGATATACCACTATTTACATCATCGGCAATTCTCATTGATGTAAAAATATTCATTATTGAGCACTCCATACTTTTTGCGCAAACGGGTGCACCACAATAAGCTAAAACAAGATTTATCCCCACTGTCCTTAATAAAGTAGTCTTACCAGACATATTGGACCCCGTAATAATACATAGGTCATTGTCGATTTCTACATGATTACAAACCCGCTTATTAGTAGCGATCAAAGGATGTCCCATCTCTTGAGCTGCAATTTTTAGTTGATTCTCAGTAAACAATGGAAAACACCATTGAGGATTGATCTGCGCTACAACTGCTAAGCTAGAAATAGCTTCAAAATAACCTATCGTTTCAATCCATTTTCTAATTAATTTGCCGTTTGACTGTTTCCATTGTTCTACACTAAATAAACAATGATAATCCCAAAGAAAGAAAACATTCAATACAAAATACATCAATGAGCTATAACGCACATCAATAAACGCAGTAATTCGGTGTAATCTTTTTATTTGCAAATATGAACTTTTATTGTTCCTCAAAAAATTAGCTTTTAATTGTGACAAATACTCATTTACAAATGATTGTTCTTCGATTAATTTGATTATACTGCTAAAAATAGAAATATCTTTTTTTATCTTATAGACATCTTGCAAAATAGGTGCAACCTTGATATATGCCACAACAGTTAAAATAATTTGTAGTACAAACAAAACGAATGGTATATAAACAGAAATGGAAAATCCCAAGACTTTTAAAACAATCGTTCCTACTGTTACGATTGGTAAAAGATAGATCAGAATGATCTTCCACTTTTTATTAAATATCATCATCGAGTTTTCTACATAAGACAATAATCCTTCTGGATCATTGCCAATTGTAGCGGAACTCATCCCAGCGCATTGCATATCTTGACAGAAGTCTAATTTTCCTACAAGTTCTTGTATGGCTTGTTGCCGTTTTTTTATAAGTGTACTATTATTTTCAGGGTTGGCGAGATAATTTTTTAATATTTTGCGTCCATAGAAAGTATAGGTGACATTCATCCACTGGAATAATGACTTAGCTCCAAATATATCAAGATCACTTGTATAAGGATGGGTGTCATCGACTAAATCCCGTCCATCATTGGCGAATACTATCCAATTCCCATGGATTCGATCAAGATATTGTTCATTTATCTTTATTTTATAACCAGTCTGCTGTAGTCGCGCAGAAATCCTACCATGTTTAACAACAAAGAAACTAAACAACATTACGAATATAAATAGTATTATGTATACAGCTTGTAGGGAATCCTCCCTATAGAAAAATCCTCCAACAAGGGCACTTATCAAAAATACAACTAGCCTAATATTACTAATAATATTAGACAGATCACGATCTTTTTTTTCACGGTCTCTGAGTTTAGTGATTGCGTTGTTTAAATTATCGCTGATTAATTTAGTGTTTAGCAAGCTAAAAATCCTCTCCTCTTTAGGTCTCTATGTTCTTACAAACTAGATGGAAATTTTTGCAGTTGAATTTGTTGTGCATCATTTATATATAAATTCATCATCTTACCTTTTTTATCCTGCAAATAATAAAAGCCAACATTGTTGAATTCTGTTCATGCCTCAATGTTTAAATTGCTCTCCACAAGAAGAATACCTTCCCATAGATGCATGTCATGTTGCCTAATTGAATCGCAAAATATACATTAGCCAACAATTTTGTCAATGTCTACTTTTTTATATGAAAAATCTTGATATCGGCCTATCAAGTAAAATCGATCTCTGCATCATCCTTATAATGGCTCTTATAACAAAATAGTCTTCCTAAAAATAAACCAGTACATACCCCCGATAATACTAACAAGCTGACTTTGAAACTAAATTGTGCTACTAAAATTGGATTTGTAGCTTTTTCATATCCTAAGTAATACTCCGCGATAAAAATAATAAGTATAACTAGCAATGTATCCCATGAGCCAGGTATCTGAATAAGTGAGTGTTTTTTTAGAATAATAGGAATATAAATAGTCCTAGACAAGACCATCAAAACCAGTTGCCCAATACTCGTAGCATCATCCTCCACTTTTAGTTTTAGTTCTAAATTAGTTCTTATTGGATTATCAATTCGCTTATTTCCATATTTACCCTCTAGGTAATAGAACCAGCATAAAATGCTGGTTCTATCTTATACAAATATATAAATTGTTCGTTCCTTCTATATCTTACTTCTTAACAAAGTCATTCATATATTGATCTAAAATATCAAGACTCTTTTTTATTGCAGGTTTTACATTCTTGTGTGTGATCTTATAACAAACTCGGTCAGGTGGTGGATCTAGCAGCTGTTGGATAACGAATTTCCCAGATTTCACAAATGCATTGGCTACAGATTTAGGTACAACAGACCATTTTTTAGAATCTTCAATGAGGGAAAAAACTAATCCTGCAACATCGACCTGAATATATGATGAACGAAGGGGGTCCCACCAGCGCTCATGCCACATTTGGAAAGATGGCCCCCAATTCCAATATATTTCATGCTCACAGTTCAATTCCGTGGGGTGGATTGGTTGTAACGCAACACTTTCAGGCATTGCAGATCTAACTAATACGCATTCATCTATAAAAAACGGTTCCGCTACAATGTTTGGCACTGTTCTTTCCATTTTTACAAAAGCTACGTCTATTTCCCGACGCTCCAATGTATCCCAAAGTTCAACGGAATGTTGTGTACGAAACTGGAACCGTATTTTTGGCATATGTTGGATCAAAGCTCGATAAAGAGGTGGAAGAACATATGTATTGAGGCTATTAGATCCCCCGATGAAAAGACTTAACTGCGGACCACAGGCTTGCAGTTTCTCGGTATCCCGTTTTAGAGCATACCAGCGTTCAGCAATACTCACAAATTCTTCACCGAAAGGGGTTAAAGAAATTGTCCGCACCCCTTTACTTCGTTCAATCAGGATAGCCCCCAGTTCCTGTTCCAAGGTTTTTAGTCTATAACTAACAGTGGCCTGGGTTAAATGTAAAAACTCAGCTGCTCTTTTAAAATTATGATATTGTACAATGGCTAGAAATGCATCGATACCCGCAACGTACATGATTTCCCCCTTAATATAGAACTGTTCGATATAATATTCAAAATTAATTTGTTTTACATTCAAACCTTTTATATTTAAGATTAACATGATGTTAGTAGCAAATCAACTGATTAATATACTAGAGGGGGAAACCATTTTTGACTAACCAGACCGACCTAAAAAAGAAACCTGTCATTGTCATCTCTTTACTTACAGCGGCGTGCCTGCTCGGTGATTCCATGTTATATATCGTTTTGCCAATACATTGGCAAGACGTGGGCCTTACTTCATTGTGGGAAGTTGGAATTCTTCTATCTGTCAACCGCCTTGTGCGAATACCTTTAAACCCTCTAGTTAGTTGGTTGTATGAGAAAATGAGCAACCGGAACGGTATTATTTTTGCGGGAATACTGGCTACTTGTACAACTTTCTCTTATGCTTTTATAAAAGGGTTTGTGCTTTGGTTCATTGTGCGTTGTATTTGGGGAATCGCCTGGACTTTTTTGCGTTTGGGGGCCTATTTTACAATTCTTGATGTCTCTGATGAGAATAACCGGGGCCATTTTATGGGTATGTACAATGGCCTTTATCGCTTAGGAAGTCTCGTCGGTATGCTTACAGGAGGCTTTCTCGCCGATCGCTACGGAATCAGTCTTACAGCAACACTTTTTGGAGCTGTGACCATTCTTGCAATTCCATTTACTTTTCAATTACTCCCTAGATCCAATCGCTATACGCCCCTTGCAAACAAGCCCTTTGAAATATCAACCCTCGCTAACTCAAATGTGCTTTGGACTCTAATAACGGGTTTATTCATTGCAATGGTTTATCAAGGCACCTTTACGGCTACATTGAGCTACTTGATCCAAGTTCGCAATTCTTCACCTCTTTTGATCTTTGGAGCTACAGTAGGCGCTGCATCACTAGCAGGGATACTGCAAGCTTTGCGCTGGAGCTGGGAGCCTTGGCTAGCTCCATGGTTCGGCAAAATATCTGATGGCAAGTTTGGTCGTCAAATCATTTTGGCCACTACCCTTACAGTAGCGGCCATCTCATTCTCATTAATCTCTTCTGCTTTGCCCCTAGAACTGTGGGTACTGCTTATTATGGTAATTCTTTTAACAGCGACTGTTCTCACAACTGTTATCGATGCAATTGCCTGTGATGTTGCGTTTCGTTCTCCACCGAGAACCTTCATGACAGTGTATTCCTGTGCCATTGATATTGGCGCTGCCTTAGGACCTTTGGTTGGATATACACTCAATGATATGTCAGGCCCATATGCTATTTATTGGGGAATTGCCGGAGTCCTAGCTATTCTCGCAATAAAGTGGCTTGTTTGGCCAATTGATATCTACAGGAAATAGCTTTTCTGTCCAATTAAATGTAACCACCCCAGTAAATGGGCTTTCTTGTGACAGTCAATCTGTTCTCACAGGACAATTATTTTAGATATCGGCATCCTCAAACTGACGGGTTTTAAATATTCTTTAATATAGCCTATTCTTATTACAAATTGTATTGTCCCACTATGACCGAGTTCCTTCGCTACTTCCAGCTGCCAGGGAAGTTCTTCTAATACCTGGGTCATAGGATGAAAAGCAATTAATTTCTCGTGAGCACTGAGCCAAGTTGACTGTAGCACTCTCCCTGCATTTATCAAGTCCGCTACCGTAGAGCCATCACTTTTCACAATCATCCAACCGCCACAGTTTTGAACCTGTTCCTCAACTAGCTTCATCGTTTCATTTTTAAACGTCTTACTTAGTACATCTTTTTTACTAAAGAAATGCTTCACATACCAACGAGAGATCCCTTCTATTTCCATGCTTTCTGGGGTAAGGCCGTTATGATATTCTCTCGCCTCTCCATCAGTCCATCTAATCCAGTTGGCTAACTCCGTCTGAGCATCTTCTCTATCGACTTGAGCTTTATTTGCCAAAAAGGTAGCTTGACTCAAATATGTCCCTTCGTTAGAATTTAGCGGATAATAAAATACAGTTTCTTTATTACTTCCTACTAAATGATTTATATCCTCCTCCCTTATCGTACTTTTCAGCATATTTTTTCTTATAGTCCTTCGTTCTTTTATCACATTGTCAATGGCATTTGTCTGCTTCCCTTTAATTAATCTTACCTCTGCTATCTCAGAGCTAAAGTTATCTTTCCCTCTAACATCAATTTCTGCTTCATATCCATATATTCCCGCGGCTACCGATAAATTTTCTATAAAAGCCCCTATGGATAACATCATTTCCCTATTATCTGAATCAACAGCTGGAAGCCATCGCGTCCTATCTGATCCTATTACCCATCTTTTGGCGTCTTTAATTGTTATCTTCCACGGCTGAGTATTGTGCCCGCTAGGAGCAAGGGATGCCAAATATAATATTTTGATTTCATCTTCACTCAAGCCCTGTATATTTTGTAGAGTGTAGCTTGTTCTCATTCCAGCTACATCTTCCCTCTGAAGCCAGGAGTATGAAACTGCTCCAACTCCAAGTGCAAATCCCCCCGCACAACTATATTTAAAAAAATCCCGTCTGTTCATAAAGCCACTCCCCCTCGCCTATTATAGCTAATACCTAAATGAACCTCCTTGCTGATCGACTTTTCGTAAAATTCCCTTGTTCGCCTCGGCCATACAAACAACTACTGACCCAAAATAAAGCATAAACATTAAAGTTGCATCCCGGAAAGGTTTTATTAAGATTAACACTCTTTTACACTTACTATTAATTTAGTTTTATCAAACTAACTATTTATTAATTTAAAACCCGTGCTTTAGTCACGGGTGAGTGACACGAGTTTTTTTAACTACAACAGGCTTTTCAGTTTCATCTCAATCTGGTTGGCTTGTTCTAGAAGATCTGGTCGCTGTGAGAAATTTACGTACCTAAGTGGCATGTACTATAGCCAAAACTAAGGAATAAAGGCTTGTATTCCACAGGCCGTTGAGTGATTTCTTTTTATTTAGGAATGTGTCAGTAAAACTCTTTCCACCATGATGTACATGGATACTTCTCAGCACCAATCGTGACAATTTCACCGATTCTCGGTGTAGCTACTTTTACCGCCCTCGTTTCAGCCTCTTTAAGTAGTCGTTCAACCTGCTGAGTCCACTCAGTATTGGATTGGCTGAACATACCCCAGTGGATTGGTAACATGAGCTGCCCCTGTAAGTCGATTTGTGCTTGTACTACTTTTTCAGGAATCATATGGATGTGCCCTGAGAATTCCATTCCTTGACCGCATTCCATTAAAGTCAAATCAAATGGGCCATATTGATCGCCAATTTTCTTAAAATGCGGGCCATAAGCGCCATCACCACTAAAGAAAACATTTACTTTCTTATTGGTAATCACCCAAGAACACCACAATGTTTTATTACGGTCAAACAAGCCTCTTCCTGAAAAATGCTGATTTGGCGTACAAGTAACTATTAGCTCGCCATCCCCCAATGTTTCTCCATATGACAATTCTGTAATCTTTTCATTAGCAATTCCCCATTTTTTTAGGCGAATGGCAAGGCCGCGGGGCACACAAAACCTCTGCACTTTATCTTTAATTGCCATAATAGAATAATAATCCATATGATCATAATGATCATGGGACAAAAGAACAACGTCAATATCCGGGAATTCCTGAGGTGCAAGAGGCAATTGTTCTGTAAAACGTTTTCCAGTAAATATAGAGAAAAACCAAAAAAGATTCGAAAAGATGGGATCACACAGGATGGTTTTTCCTCCAATCTGCATAAAGGCCGTGGAATGACCAAACCACACGGCTTTAGACTGCTTCCCATTTAACATGTCATTTAAATCTAATTTATCCACAGGAATTGGCTGATGGGGCCTACGATTTGGATATTTGTGTAAGAATCTTTTAAATAGAAAATATGGTATCTTCATATTACGTACATCCTCTATTTTAAGCCCTCAATAGTGTTATTTTTTATACCATCTATCAATGCATTAATAGAAATGTCAGTAAAATAAAAACTATCTAAGCTAATCCGTCTTTCTATCGCAGATTTTAATATAGGTGCTATTTTAAGATCATTAATTACTATTGCCCCTACTATAATTTTATCTTTTATGAATATTTTTTTATATTCTACTTTATCTTCATTTTCTTCAACGATTACATTTGAGCATTCATTTTCATCAATACAGCCCAGTGAAAACAATGAAATATTAAATGCATTTAATATCGTTGGAAAAATTACCTCTTTATAGATACTTAATTTTCCTGAAATATTGTACCCTGCTACTTTTCCTTGTGCCATTGCCACATTCCATAAGCCTATAACCTTATCATTAAATTCTGCAACATCTCCAGCTGCATATATATTTTGAATATTTGTTTCCATCTTTTCGTTAACGAGTATCCCCCGATTAACTTTAATATTTAAGTCCTGCGCAATATCAATATTCGGTCTAATGCCAGCTGAATATAAAATCATATTACAGTTAATAGTTTGATTTGTATTGGTCAATGCGCCTGTGACTCCATTTTCTCCAATTATATTATTGATACATGTATTAGTTAAAACAACAATCCCACAGTCTTCTATAATTTTCTTTACAATTGTTGATGCTTTCTCATCTAGTTGCTTGGGCATAATCCTTGTCTGTTGTTCAACAATGAAGACCTTTTTATGATGCAAATGCATATTCCAGGCTAACTCAAGGCCTAATATCCCCCCTCCAATTTGCACTATCGTGTTGGTATCTTCATGTTCAGCATATTTTTTTATTACCAAAGCATCTTCAATCGTTCGTAAGGTATATACGCCTTTTTTATTAATCCCCTCTATGTTAGGTACATTGTTGCTTGCCCCATTAGCCAACAATAGTTTGTCAAAAGCAATTTTTTCACCATTATCCAGCATTACATGATTCGTCTTTAAATCGATTGCAACAACTTTCTTTTGTGAATATACTTTTACCTTTTTTCCCTCATACCATTCTTCCTTTTGTAAAAGCATATTACTTCCATTAATTTCATCAAAGATTTTTTTGGATAACTTGATTCTGTAATATGGATGAACGCTTTCTCCTTCAATTAAACAAACTTCCCCATCAACATCAACTTCTCTAATTGCTTGTATAGCAGAAACCGCGCATATTCCTCCACCTATTATAACTATTCTTGTATTCATATCCTCACCTCTATACAAAATCCAATTGACAGCTGTACAAATAACCGTGATACAAAAATGGTTACCTGAGTAAACAAAGCTTCGCTACCTGTCAAAGACCAAGATTATAAATCCGGTTGGCGTTGTCAAAAAACACTTTGTCATGATGCTTTTCTGGAATAAGATGTGCAACGAACTCAATATAATTTGAGATATTAGCCAGTGGCCAATCTGTCCCATACAGCAAACGATCATAGTTGTCCAGGTATTCTAGCCACACTTTTAAGAAGTTAATGTAGCCATGCTTCTTTTCAAAGAAGTCCGTCATGCTATCGATCCGACCTTCCAAAATTCCCGAAAGATCAGCAGCTACATTTTCATTTTTCTCAATGACTGCGATAGCGTCTACAATCCAAGGATTTCCAATATGACACATAATAAACTGAATATTAGGATAGTGCACTGCTACCTCATCCAAGGTCATAGGATGACTGTATTTCAACAGGGCATTGCTGGTAGCTGTCAATCCAGTATGAATGGCTACTGGTTTTTTATACTGCATTGCCAGTTGATAAAATGGGTCAAGGACCGGATCGTAAACATAAAAGTGATTGTAACCCGGATAGAGCTTAATACCCACGCAATTCTTTCTTTGCAAATGTTTTTCTACCAAATAAGCTTGCTGCACCACCTCTTCCACTTTAAAACAGGTGCTATCCAGTCCGATGCAATAGCTAAGATTGTCAGGGTAATCGTGTTCGCTCAGTTGCAGACCCCGGTTACCCATGACCACACCATGGACAATGTTATGTCTTGCATATTGGTCTTTCAGATGGGCACTGGTATTTTTATGGCCCGCCAATTCTGCAATGTGGTCAAAGTAAGGGTCTTGGCAAAAGTGGATATGGGCATCAATAATCTTCATTAGGCATTAGTCCTTCCTCAAATGTTTTTTTATGCGTGTATTCCCAGTCTATATTATCGACATCCTATTTTTTTGAAAGTAACGCATATGGATCTTTATCATACCATGGGTGATTAATATAAAAAAATTGTGCTATGCTGTAGCCAATAATTTCGCGATTAAAGAGATCTATTAGATCATATTCTTATCTAAATCCGCATCCTAAATCCAATACTCCATATGACTCAAATCATCTGTAGGGAAATCCAAAAGATCTGCACGATTTTTCCATCTGCATATATAAACTCTTTTTCTAATACACTTCCACAATTTACAATAATTTTTCGTGAAGCCTCATTGTCTTTATAGCAAGCAAGCATGACTTTTTGTAAGCCTAATTCTTTGCAATACTTCAGAGCCATTTTGAGTATTTGCGTAGCATATCCTTTGTTTCGTTCAGAAGGTCTAACACCATAACCTATATTTCCGCCATAGGTTGTCAAATACTCATTGAGAGTATGTCGGATATCAACCATACCAACAATCTTACTATCTCGTTTGCGAATAGCTAAAAATGTGGTTGAGACTACCCAATGGGGATTTACTGTCTTTTCATTTGAATTGTTTTTTAAGTGTGCTAACCAATCATCATATGAATTCTTCCTGTCAAAAAGAGAACTACCATGCAGTTCATACTCTTGATGATTGAAATGCTCCCGCTTATATTCTAATGTTTCAAATTCATGTTCCTTACTTGGCAGTACTAATTCAATTTTATTCATAAAATCGCCTTCAAAATATACCGTATTTAACATAGCGTCTACATTTATTTTTTTTACAGGAATTGGCTGATGGGGTTAGTGATTGGGATAATTGTGTTAGAATGTTTCAAATAAAGTATATGGTATCTTCATATTATATACACCCCTTAGACTAATACATCAATCATTTTTTTATCAAAATCGCAAAAATAATGCCCGAGGATTGCAGGCATCATATAGTCTCTTTTTTATTATACACTACATATCTTTTTATAACAGAAATAAAAGAGATCTATTCAAATGACTATTATGTACAAGCCAACTCCCCTAATAATAATTTGGACATGCTTAAAGCTCAATTTTTTATGTATTGTTGTCTCCACCAAGTCGATATGGGGTAATCTCCTCAGCCGTTGAAAAAAGTATAGTTTCAAATGCATTTTTTTATAAAACATCCACTTGGAAATACCTAAGCTCAATCCTTTGTTGCTTTCACACTATAGCCAATGGATCCTAGCTTATCTCCCATCGAGTGATATTCTCCAAGACAAAAATTGTACGGCTTTAATTTATCTATGTCAGGACTACCATTCTCATTAAGAACTTCTTCATCATAATGTACTGCAACAACCTCTGCAATAAATACATCATGACTCCCTAAATTTAAAATGGTTTTGACTTTGCATTCCAAATTAACTGCACACTCTTTTATTAAAGGAGCTTTGACGAGACTTGCCGGCATTGGCGTTAAACCAGTTTTTTCGAATTTGTTTATCGCCTTACCCGATACCATTCCGCAGTAATCAGTTATTTTTAATAATTTATCAGAGGGTATGTTTATAACATATTCCATCGATTCTTTCAACATTTCATGGGAATATCGAATGGGGTGCACTCCAATGTAAACTGTAGGAGGGCTAGAGCATAAAATACCCGTCCATGCAATTGTAATAATATTAGCATCTTTATCTTCTGTTTTTACTGTTACTAGTACTGTTGGCACTGATAATGGTAAACGAGCCAAATTCTTTATAATTCTTTTAGCCATTTTAATCACTCCATTTTTTTTAATGTAGATTACTTTGATTGTCTTTTTTTAGATTGTTTAGGCACGGGCACTTTCACCGCAAAATAGGCCGCAAGTGTACTCATACTTTTATCCCCATCCCTAATGCCAGTAAATTTTTGAATGTTCTACTCACCATTTAACTTACTTTCTAGAAAATCACGTATACTTCCTGCAGTTAACTTAACCTTTTGTACATACGCGGGGAGGCTCCGTCCTGTTCGGTAATGTTCAACAGTTTAGTTACAATTAACTCGTATATGACGTGCCGGCTCTTGTTGTGTCGCCATTTTTAATTATACTTTGTACTTAACAATTAGATAGTCATCATAATGGGAAAATCCAAGAGCTATATAGGCTTTAACTGCCGGAATATTATCTTTACGAACTGAAAGAGTTGGTATTTTACCCCTGGCAATAATTCGACGACATAATTCCGCTACAATGGTCTTGCCGTATCTTTTATTACGTTCTTCCTCACGGGTAAATACCCCACCGATTTGATTAATTTTATCAGTAACAGCTTGAATATAGGCCTGAGCAACGATTTTGCCGTCAACTAAGAGAAAAAGATACTCCTCCTCCGTGCTGCGTTGTTCTATTATTTTCTTTGCTTCTTCAGGAGTATGCTCATGATGGAATCCTTCCCTATAAGCCTTTCTTATAAATTCCACTGCTATATTCTTATCCATTTCACGCGCATCAGCAAAAGCTGTATTCACTAACGTCAAAGGGGTAAAATGCTTGTTTACAAAGTAACTGCTCTCCTGGCAACTTACTGTCTCTTTTTCAGTAGAAAGTGCTTCATATAAAGGTTTGATAAACTTCTGCATTCCTATTAAGACTTGAAACTTCCGTTTTTTCATGATATCGACAAAAGATGTAACTACTTCTTTTCCTTCATTGAATATAGGGATACAGCTCCCCATATTATAAAAGGGCAATATTCCCAGCAATTTCCCTTGCAAAAAATATCCATAGTAATCACCACATCTTCTCTGATCCTTACGATTTTCCAAACCAAAACCCAATATATTTCCTACTAAAAAGGCTCCTCCAAAATTATCCCCATGTAAATACTTCATCACTTGCACTCTATCTTGTTCTGTAAGCAATCGTACCATTCTAACTTCCCCCTTATAAGTTCATAGCTTAAACTTTTNACCTTAACCTTCGGGCAAATAAATAGTCCACTGAAACTTATCACATTGAAATACATATACCTTACTATATTTTGTCATGCTTACTTTTAACATTAAACTATTTACCATATTTTAACTCATATAAAAGTGATAGGCAATGGCAACAAAAGTTACAAACAGCCCAATACAATAAAAATCCTGTTAGTTTAATCTTTAAACTAGCAGGATTTTACGTCTTTTGCCTTAGGTACTCATATCAAGTTCCGCAAAAAGTTCGGTAAGGAGAGGTTGCTAACCCAGGCAATATAGAATAATCAATCTGTTGGGAAGAGTGGGCGTAAGGGTTTGAAAGAGCATCAAGAAGCCGCTCCATCACACTGTAGTCTCCATGTTGTACTGCTGCTTCTAGTGCGGCTTCTACCCGGTGATTACGGGGGATTAACGCAGGATTGCAGCTTTTCATCAACTGCTGGACGGAGGCTTTTGGTTGCGGTTGCCTGCCTATTCTCGCCTGCCACTGTTCATACCAGTTAGCAAATTCTGCGCTACCAAACAGGACCGTATCCTCCAGGGTATCAAAAGTTAATGCGCGGAAGGTATTGGTATAGTCCCCACGATACTTCTGCATCATACTAAGGAGGCTTTCAATGAGAAATTCATCCTCAATCTCGGCCTTAAAAATTCCTAGTTTTCCTCTCATTCCTGTAAGCCAATTACAGCGATATAACTCAGCAAAACCTGATATCGCATCCTGAGCCAGTTTGACAGCCTGCGCCTGATCGACATGTAATAGTGGCAATAAGGTTTCAGCAAATCGTGTAAGATTCCACCCCGCAATATAAGGCTGATTGCCATAAGCATAACGACCCTGAACGTCAATGGAACTAAAGACCGTTGCCGGGTCATAAACATCCAAGAAAGCGCAAGGACCATAATCAATGGTTTCTCCGCTAAGGGCCATGTTGTCAGTATTCATCACTCCGTGAATAAAGCCAGCCAGTTGCCATTTGGCAATCAACATAGCTTGACCCTTAATCACTTCCTGAAGTAAGAAAAAATAGCGGTTCTCAGCAGTGTCAACATTGGAGAAATGCCTTTTCAATGTATATTCAGCCAGAGCCCGGACATCCTCGATAGTACCCCATTTTGATGCGTATTGAAAGGTGCCAACCCGTAGATGACTAGCCGCCACACGGCTCAAAATTGCACCAGGCTGGTTCGTTTCACGGATGACTGATTCACCCGTTGTAACTACCCCTAGGCTGCGGGTGGTTGCAATACCAAGGGAATACATTGCTTCGCTGATGATGTATTCCCGTAACATTGGTCCAAGTGCCGCTCGACCGTCGCCTCCACGGGAGTATGGAGTTCTACCTGAGCCCTTGAGCTGAATATCAACTCGTTGGCCTAGGGGCGTGATCTGCTCGCCAAGCAGCAAAGCCCGCCCGTCCCCGAGCAAAGCGAAATGTCCAAATTGATGCCCCGCATAAGCTTGAGCAAGAGGCAAAGCACCTTTAGGTATCTGGTTGCCAGCAAGCACCCCTACACCATCTCTGCTTTGCAGTTCCTGGACATTCAACCCCAAAGATGTTGCCAAGGGATAATTAAGAACGACCAACTTCGGTGAGGATACAGTTGTTGGATTCTGCCTAGTAAAAAATAAATTTGGCAGACGAGCATAACTGTTTTCTAAATTCCATCCTGTTTCTTTTATTGCATTTGTTTTTGTCACGGTATCTCCTTTCGTACTTTTGTATCCTAGTAATGACTTTTATTTAGAAAACTTATACGTCCATTAGATTCTTTCTCTTTGAATCTAGCGTTATTTACCAGCATGTCACTCATAGCAATATCAATATCCTCTGTATTTCTTATGTACAAAGCAAGTATGAGCATTACGCTAATATTTCTTCTTTCTCAATTATTAGCCACTATTCTGATTATATACCAATTTTATTTTTTCATGTACTTATATTGATATGATGAGCCTTAAAATATAATATCTTCGTGTTTAACGCTTTTTACCCAATTACCCCAAAAACTCATACTTTGATAGAGTAAGAAAGGTACGTAAACAAGCAATTGGCTTGTTTACGTACCTTTTCCATTAATGCCCCTTCTGTCCCAATCCACAAACTATTAATTAGCATAGCCATAAATATCTGGGTACACTTTTTTTGCCATATAATCAACAGCTTCATGAAAGCGAATGCCTGGATTAAGTTGAAAAAATTCAGATGGCAGATAAAATACTTGACCACTTTGTACTGCACGCAATTTTGCCCATTCTGGCTCACTGGCAATATCAGTTTTCATTATTGTTTCAATGTCAACACGACTCCCCCGAGTCACAACTAAAATAACATCCGCATCTCCTTCTACTAATTTTCCTACACTATAGGAGCCCATATCCGGATCACTCTCTAGAGGCGTACTGCCTGTTGCAATATTTCGCATTTTCAGCATTTTAGCAATATTTCCTGCAATACTATTATCAAGCTCCATTGTGACATTTTTTGCAGTGGCGTGAAGAATTGCGACTTTTTTACTTTGAGCAGGTAGTTTAGCCTCAACTGCATTAATTTTCATCTGCATTTTATCAATCAAACCTTGAGCCCGAACTGGAGTACCGGCGATGTCCCCCAGTAACTTTACCTTCGCTACAATATCCTCATATTTCTTTATTTTGAGTATGATAATAGGAACCTTTATATTCTCTAAGATAGGAATCAGTTCATCATGAGTACCTTGAATGCCAATGACTAAATCAGGTTGCAATGATATTAATTGTTCAATATTGATATCATGCTCGAACCCCACTTCACCCGCCATCTGAGAGGATGGATAAATTTCAAAAGTCTTTGAGCTTGGTCGTGCAATAGCCGTTCCGCCAACCCCATATAAAGCATCTAACAATGATGGTGATAATACCGCGATCCGTTGTGGTTTTTTTGTTAGGGTGACGCTTCTTCCGGCATCATCAGTAATTTGCAAATAGTCCGTATTAACCTTTACGACTTCTTTTTCCTTAGGCTGAGAGGCACATCCAGAAAATAACAAGCTTATCATTATCACTATACTTGCTAAATATGACAAATTACGTTTCATAACAATTCCTCCCTCCACTAAAAATAAGAAAAGCCGGATACAAATATCCGGCAAAAAAATTGTAGCTACTAACCTAATTTACGTTTTTTTGCCAAAATTGTTGACAGATAAGTAACTTGTTTCCCATCCACTTCATCTAAATTATAATTAATTTGCTCATCAGGTAAGCCGCACTTGCTAATCATAACCGCATTGTCGCCGAAGCCATGTTGCTTTAATTTTTCAACAACCTGTGTAAAGTTCTTATATACCTTCATGAGTACAACATTATCCGCCAATGACAATATTTTATCCATTTCATCCTCTTGCATAGTCGCAGGGATAATACTAAGTACCTCTGTCCCCTCTGCCAAAGGTTGTCCAAGGCGACTGCCAATGGCGCAAAAGGCTGGCACACCTGGTACAGTTTGAATTTCATGACCGGAATCTTTCAGCAATCTATAAATATACATATAGGTGCTATAAAACATAGGATCACCTAATGTCAGAAATACCACCTTTTTCCCGGCCTTAAGCTCTGCCAGAATACTGTTCTTATTATTCAACCACGCATCCGTTAAAGTATCAACATTATTCACCATAGGAAAAACCAGTCTCAATATTTCAACATTTTTTTTTAAATAAGGACGAGCAATTGATAATGCTATGCTATCTTCTTTCTTCTCAGTTTTAGGCGCAATAATTACATCCGCTGCTTTTATCACCTTTACTGCTTTTAACGTAAGTAGTTCTGGATCTCCTGGTCCGACACCGACACCGTAAAAAATTCCCGACATAGTGACCTCCTTAAATTGCTCATAAACGTAAAACATCCTCCGTTAAATATAACCGGAGGATGTGGATACACTACCCTCAATATTGATTTTTCATAATTATCTTGACCTTAATTCTATAATAAAACTTTTCGCTTGTCCAGTAGTTTTTTCACACATCTTTACATCGTATTTTTTTAGCACTAGCACTAGCAAGCCGTCAATCCTCCGTCTACTGTCCAGACTGCCCCATTGACAAAAGATGCTTCATCAGATACTAAAAAGCATATGACATTAGCAATTTCTTGGGGTTGGGCGATGCGTCCTATAGGATAAAGAGAAGCCATATCCCGTAAATATTCTTTAGGATTGTCTAACCCAATTAATTGTTCTTGTAGCATTGGAGTCTCTACATCCCCTGGACACACACAATTAGCGCGAACACCATAATGGATCGTTTCTAAGGCTAAAGCTTTGGTAAAAATAGTGACTGCGCCTTTAGAAGCGCAATAGGCTGTACACAAACAATTGCCGTTAATACCGGCATCAGAGGAAATATTAACAATTGCCCCACCACCGGATTGCCGTAAATAAGGTAAAGCATATTTACAGATAAAATAAGTTCCTTTTATATTAATATCCATCATTTGATCAAATTCATCTTCTTCAACATCACTAATAGCTTTTTCCATATAGATACCGGCTGAATTAATGACAATATCCAGTCGACCAAATAGAGTCTTTGCCTGTTCTATCACCATTTTACATTCATGAGTTTTGCTAATATCTCCTTGAATAAAGCATACCCTGGAACCGTATATTCCTAACTCTTCTACAATACCCTGCCCTTTTTCCTCTTGCCTACCAATTAAAGCGACACTTGCACCAGATTGTAATAATGTGATAGCTGTTTTTAAGCCAATTCCAGACGTACCGCCTGTAATAATGGCTACTTTTCCTATGAAATTATCATTTTTCATGCAATATCTCCCTATTCGTAAAATAAATGTCAATTTACGCTTTCATGATCGATGGGCCTCATTCATTTATATGATAATCATTATCGTCAAACTCATTATGATATAAAAATAACTACCTTGTCAAGTTCTCTGGGGAGTGGTCATTTTCCTAACAGGCCCATTATCTATTTTTTTGCCAGTGGCAAAACGTGGCACGCGTCATATTATATATTACTCCCGCTTTTACAAATGTTAGCCGTGGCTAACCGCCGATTACTATATCTATTAATGGCAAAAAACTCAAGGAGTGATACTTATGAAAGAAAATGAATGTTCAACCAGTTTACCTCTACCTCTAACATCAATAGCTAGCGAAGAAATAAAATCAAAAGCTAAAGGGCTCTTAAAATATCTTGGTCCAGCCTTTATTGTCAGTGTCGCTTATATGGACCCTGGCAACTTCGGCACAAATATCAGTGGTGGTTCCCGATTTGGCTACAATTTGTTATGGGTCATCCTTTGGAGCAATGTCATGGCAATCTTTGTGCAAATTCTCTCGGCGAAAATTGGCATTGCTACTGGATTAGGCTTGCCAGAACATTGTGGCAAGGTTTTCTCAAAACCCACGAACTGGTGTTTATGGTCAATCGCTACAGTAGCAGCAATGGCTACCGACCTTGCTGAATTTTTGGGTGGGGTACTTGGCTTTTACTTGCTATTTGACATCCCTTTACTATGGGCAGCAGCACTCACTGGAACCATTACTTATTTTATCTGTCATATGCAAAAATATGGTCAAAAAATTGTAGAGCGTATCATCACAAGTATGGTAGCTGTCATCAGCATTGCCTACGTATGGGAAATGTTTATGTCCAGTCCCCAATGGGGGCAAGTGGCCTATCATGTAGTAGTTCCCATGCTTACCTCTGACAGTGTGCTAATAGCAGTAGGAATGCTTGGTGCTACTGTTATGCCTCATGTTATTTATCTACACTCTCATTTAGTGCAAACCCGTCGCACAAATGATGAGAAGGACTGTATCCATCATTTGAAGATGGCGAAGATTGATGTATTTTTTGCCATGAATATGGCGTTTGTCGTCAATGCTGCCATGGTGATCGTCTCCGCCGCCGTATTTAACGGCAACGGCCTCAATGTAGATAGCATCGAGGGCGCATATATGACCTTGCAGCCTTTAATGGGCAACATGGCCGCTGGGGCCTTTGGTTTGGCGCTACTTGCCTCTGGCTTATCCTCTTCCACTGTTGGCACCATGGCCGGAGAGGTTATTTTAAACGGGTTTGTGGGTTTTGATATTCCCATCAGTATTCGGCGACTCATCACCATGCTACCTGGTATGGCTATCCTCACAACGGGTATTAACCCGATGAATGCCCTTATCCTTAGTCAGGTAGTATTAAGTTTCGCCTTACCTGCAGCCGTGATTCCCTTGATGCTCGTCAGCAACAAAGCCACAATTATGGGACGTTTCAAAAACAGTCGCCCTACTAATATCATGGGTTGGGTGATTGTCAGTATGATTCTCACAATGAACGCTATTTTGCTCTATCTTATCTTTACAGGTCAAGCATAGTGAGGCGAACTAAATTTTTAACTGATTATTCACATAAGCAATAAATTTTTGATAATATTCATGGTTGTCTCGCATAAATTCCACCAATAATTTTATAGAATGAATTGTCTCTATCGACAGATAATGCTCCATGGCTTCAGCCTCAACAGCAATATCACAATGAGCGCAAATTAGGCTTAGAAACTCTTGCAACAGCGTATTTCTCTCTACTAGGAAATTGCCCATTTCTTTGCCAGCAGCCGTTAAATGAATTTCACCATAAGGCAGATAGTTAATAAATTGTCTAGCTTTTAATTTAGATAAAGCCTTACTGACAGATGGCAAGGATACATGCAATTTTCGGCTGATATCTGTGACCCGAACAATATCATTGGATAAGGAAAATCTATATAATTCTTCTAAATAATCCTCTAAGCTTGGTGAGAGCATGAACACCACCCCCAAACACACTCTTATATAAGCAACTTGACTTGGAATGTGAAAATGGCATCCGTTCTGAGTAGCAAATAAATATCAAAAGAATAGATTGTCATATTGCATTACTTAGTTTAAAATTAACTTATTATTTGTTTCATCAACTACTGATCTAAATTTAAGCTTTTAATGGAGAGTGAACTATGCGTAAGATCACCAAAATCGAAATCATTACTCGACCTAGTAAATTAGAAGAATTGAAAGATGCATTAAATGAGATTGGCGTCACGGGTATGACTGTCAGTCAGGTGTATGGTTGTGGTCTGACAAAAGGGCATACGGAAATATATCGAGGTAAAGAGTATACAATTAATCTAGTGCCTAAAATCAAGGTCGAAACTGTAGTCTGTGAAGTACCTGTAGAAAAAGTGCTGGAAGCGGCCCAAAAAGTGCTTCGGACAGGTGAAATTGGTGATGGTAAAATCTTTATCTATCCAATTGAAAATGCCGTCCGTATCCGCACTGGTGAAGAAGGAGAAACTGCCATCATGGATCCTCAGAATATGTAGTTTAATTTAAGACTGGTGACAAATTATGTTGCCAGTCTTTTTTGGCGTTATCAAATTTTATTTATTCAGCATATTTATAAGAGTCATTTTAATATTATGTTATTGCAGCAAATAAATTCCTTTTTTATTGGTAATAAAATTAATTAGAGAAATATTTTATTATCAATAAATGATATAATAAACTATTATTAACCTTATCTTAACACTACCATAAAGGAGCCTCTATTTTGAAACAAATTAGTTTAGCAGAAGTAATTCCAGGTATGATTTTGGCGCGAAGCATTTTAAGCGATAAAGGGCGAGTCTTATTAGCTGCAAAGATTACCCTAACTCCACAATATATCCGCAAATTAAAAAAATCAAATCTTCACACCCTATTTATTGAAGATGCAAAATATGCTGATATTACGACCCCTGAATATCTTTCAACGGAGACCCAGCAACGAGCTTTTTCTATATTAACCTCTACAATGGAAAAGATTGAAAAAGAAGGCACATTCTCAATAGATGCGGTATCAAGTGTCGCCTCAGATATTGTTGAAGAATTAGTAACCCAAGCTGATGTGTCGATTTATTTAACAGGTATTGCAGTTTATGATGATACCACTTTATCCCATTCTCTAAATTGTGCAATCTATACAGCACTACTTGCTCGTTATTGTGGCTTTACTATTCCTCAAATTAAAGTCATTACCTGTGGGGCCCTACTTCACGATATAGGAAAAATAGAACTTGATATACAACTATTGAATAAACCTGGTAGCTTAACGGGGGAGGAGTTTTCCATCATTAAGGAACATCCCCAACTAGGCTTTAACATATTAACTAAAAAGCGTTTAGAAATTTCCAGCCTTATTGCTCATATGGCCTGGCAGCATCATGAAAAAATTGATGGTTCAGGCTATCCACGGGGATTACAGGGCGAGAAGATTCTCAGTTATGCCCGTCTACTGGCCATTACAGATGTATATGAAGCCATCACCGCTCACCGTCCTTATCGCAAAGCTATGAAAGCAGAATATGCATATAATATCATTCTGGCTGGACTTGGAACATCTTTTGACGAGGAGTTCGGAAAAATATTTTTATCTAAAGTAGCTCTGTATCCACCTGGAACCGAAGTCTTATTGAATACAGGGGAACGTGGAATTTCCATCTCAATTCCTGCAAATAATCCCCAGCGCCCTATGATTCGTCTTATATCATATCCAGATGGAACAGCTTATACACCACCCAAAGATATTAGTCTTGTAGAAAACCCACAACTATTAATTGTGAGTAGTGACTAAGAAAACTGATAGTGCGTCCTTTAAAACATAGAAAATAAATACGTTTAAACACGAAGATGCAAAGAACATGAAGATCATGAAGATTTTCTACTATACTGTTTTGTGTTCTTCGTGTTTTCTGTGCCTCTGGGGTTATTTTTTAATTTAAATTATACTTTGCGATTCGCCAAACATGCTAATGCAATGGAATTTAATTTTCCTTCAGGGGTTTCCACACGGGAAGTTAGAACAATTGGATGGGTTGCTCCCAGCACAATACCTGCCATTTTACTATTCGCAAAATAGATCAAGGCTTTTCCTAAAATATTACCTACCTCAATCGTTGATACTAAAATTAAATCGACATGACCTGATATTTTACTATCAATCCCCTTATGGTGCATTGCATCAGGACTTACGACCACATCAAGAGAAATAGGGCCTTCCACCATGCCGCGAGGCAGTTCACCCCCACGGCTCATCCTTACTAAACTTTCCGCATCCACCGTCGCGGGCATTTTATTACTAACCACTTCATTGGCTGTCAGCACTGCCACTTGGGGATTTTCAATTCCCATAGAATGTAATGCCAACATGGCATTCGTCAGTATATCTTTCTTGTCCTTTAATGTGGGAGCAATATTCATCCCCCCATCAGTAACAAAGATAATTTTTTTTTGTCCTGGAACTTCAAAAGCTGCCAAATGACTCAGCAGACGCCCAGTGGTCAAGCCTTGCTCTTTATCCAGTACCGCCCGCAAAAAGTCACTACTATTAATAAAGCCTTTCATGAGGACCTGAGCGTGACCATTTTTCACTAGAGAGACAGCCTTGAGGGCTGCCTTCATCGTATTGGTTTCATGAATGATCTGAGTATCAGCAGATAACCCCACCTCCACCATCATGGGTGAAATCAAATGAGAATCACCCACGAGAATGGCATGAGCAATACCGCAATCTTGGGCCAGCTTAATAGCCGTCAACACCTCTTTGTCTTGGGCTACAGCAACACTGACGATGACGTGCCCACAGCGTTTGATCTCCTCACGTATTTCACTATAATTACTATACAAAAAGACTCCCCTCCCAACCTTAATAATGGATTCACGAATTCTCATATTGAGTACTTCAGCATTATCTTAAATCTTCCTGCTTTTAATAACCAAGACGTAAACCCACATTAAACACAATGATCACAAAGAAGTGCAAAGGGCACAAAGAAATTTCAGAATGAGAATGTATGAAGATTATGAACCACAGAGGCGCAGAGGACGCAGAGAATTTATAAAACAATTTCTTCTCTGTGTTCTCTGCGCCTCTGCGGTTAAAATATCTTCTTTGTGGGCTTTGTATCTTTGTGTTTAAAAAGGGTTTCCGTTTATTATGCAAAAAAAAGAAACGGTTTATAAAACCGTCTCTACAGTATCTTATTTTTTAGTTGCTGCCGCTAATGTTAGCTGAGATTCTTTAAAGTTCAACGTACTAAAATAATCAGCTAAGGTTTCTGCCCGACGGATCATTGCAACACTGCCGTCTGATTGTAACAAGAGTTCTGCGGAACGTAATTTTCCGTTGTAATTAAATCCCATTGCATGACCATGAGCCCCGGTATCATGCATCACAATAACATCACCTATATCAATTTGAGGCAAATGACGGTCAATACCAAACTTATCATTATTCTCACACAAAGATCCTGTCACATCATACACATGATCAAGAGGCAAATCTTCCTTGCCAACTACCGTCATGTGATGATAAGAGCCGTATAATGCCGGACGCATTAAATCAGCCATGCATGAATCAAGCCCTACATAATTTTTATAAATTTCTTTTTTATGCAGTACCGTTGATACCATATACCCATAAGGTCCTGTGATCATTCTACCACATTCCATGGTGATCTTCAAAGGATGCAGACCATTAGCCACAATCTTTTCTTCATAAGCCTTGTGAATACCTTGGCTCAAAATAGTAAGATCAACAGCTTGTTCTTCGGGGCGGTAAGGGATGCCGATGCCGCCACCTAAATCAATCATTTCAATACGAATACCCAGGGTCTGATAAATTTCAAGAACCAAATCAAACATCATCTCAGCAGTTCCAACAAAACTATCGGAATTTAATTCATTAGAAATGACCATGGTATGCAGGGCAAAACGTTTTACCCCTTTTCCTTGCATAATTTTATAGGCTTTCATAATTTGTTCTCTAGTCAGTCCATACTTGGCATCTTCTGGGTAGCCAATAATATCATTACCACCTTTCAACAGTGGTCCTGGATTATAGCGAAAGGAAATAATTTCAGGCATGCCAACATGTTTTTCTAAATAATCGATATGACTAATATCATCAAGATTGATGATGGCACCAAGCTTTTGAGCTTCTTGATAATCTTCGGCTGGAGTATCATTTGATGAAAATATAATATTTTCTCCAACAATGCCAGCCTGCTCTGACAAAATCAGTTCAGCTAATGAACTGCAATCAGCACCAATACCTTCTTCCTTTAAGATTTTTAAAATATGTGGATTGGGTGTAGCTTTTACCGCAAAATATTCTTTAAAACCAGGCGCCCAAGAAAAAGCTGCTAATAACTGACGCGCATTTTGCCTAATGGCCTGTTCATCATATATGTGAAAAGGTGTAGGGTAGTTCTGAATAATACTATCAAGTTTTGCTTTAGTGAATGGTAACTTTTTCTCAGCCATAATATATACCCCCTGAATTTGTTTGTTCAAAATTATAAAATTAAATTCGAAAATAGCAATAGCGATTTGCAGGAGCTATCCCACAAACCGCTATAAGAAATCCGCTTATCTCACAGTCAGTTATGCAGATAGCTCTCCACCCAAAACTGGGTGACAATTTTGTACTTCTTCAATACAAAACCAATAGAAAAGCATGGCTATCGCTCTCCTACTTCGGCGGTTATCCCTTTCTGTATCTGTCATCGCTAGCCACTCTAGATACATACTTTTAATATACCGCACCTCTACCTTATTATTCAATTCATTATTTTTATAATTATAGACCAATCTAGTTTATCGTGTCAACTCAATTTGTTCTTTTGTTTGACCAAATTAGCGTGATTTAATAAGCTTTTTAGTATCCATATACAAATCATAATCCGATTCACTCACCCACCCTGTGCTGAGAGCTGATTCTTTTAATGTAATTGACTCGCGTTGTGCTTTTTTAGCAATGTCTGCCGCCTTATCATAACCAATAAGCGGTACCAGTCCTGTAATCAATACTAAAGATTGATGTAAATAAAAATCAATCTTTGTAAGATTAGGCTCAATCCCGATTGCGCAATGATGAGTAAATGAATCCATCGCATCTGATAACAACCTTACCGACTGCAAAAAATTATAAACTATTACAGGCATAAATACATTTAGCTGAAAATTGCCTTGACTCGCGGCAAAAGAGATAGTCGTATCGTTACCAAACACCTGGACTACAACCATGGTTAAGGCCTCTGCTTGAGTCGGATTAACCTTGCCAGGCATAATCGAACTACCTGGCTCATTAGCAGGTATTTTAATCTCGCCAATACCACAGCGCGGTCCACTCGCGAGCCAACGAACGTCATTGGCAATTTTCATCAGATCCGCTGCAAGGGCCTTCACCATACCATGTACAGCTACTACCTCATCCTTACTTGTCAAAGAATGAAACTTATTAGGCGCGGTGTTAAATTTTTCGCCAGTAAGTCTGCTGATTTCTTGCGCTACTAGCTCACCAAACTGCTCAGGACAATTAATGCCTGTACCAACAGCTGTCCCCCCCATGGCCAGATCTCTCATGAAATCTATACCAATCGTCAGCATTTCCTTATTTCGCTCTAACATTCGTACCCAACCACTGATTTCTTGCCCCAAGGTAAGAGGAGTTGCATCCATTAAATGAGTTCTACCGATTTTAATAATATTTTCATATTCCAATGCCTTATTATTCAAGGTTTGTTGCAACAAAGTAAGGGACGATATCAATTTACCCGTTACTGCGCTGACTCCAGCAACATGTATGGCCGTTGGGAAAATATCATTGGAACTTTGTGAACAATTAACATGATCATTGGGATGCACAAGGAGTACATTCGGACCTATTGCTAAAATCTGCGTAGCGCGATACGCTATTACTTCATTAATATTCATATTAAATTGTGTACCACTGCCTGTCTGCCACACTGAAAGAGGGAAATTGCCATCAAGTTTACCTGCTAGTAGTTCATCGCACGCGGTTATAATAGCATCAGACCGTATTTTATCAAGTACACCAAGTTTTACATTAACAATTGCAGCAGCCTTTTTTAGGATGCCGAAAACTCTAACCAATTCATAAGGAATTTTTTCTGTACCAATACGAAAATTTTCATAACTACGCTGGGTTTGAGCCCCCCATAGCTTATCAGACGGCACTTTGATTTCGCCCATTGAATCTTTCTCAATACGATATTTCATATTTTACACCCCTTTTATCCATATTATAGCACAAATATAAACTGCTTATTCTTTCTGCTGCAATGAACGAGATGCAGTTCAAAATGAGACACCCCTAGTTCATATAAATTCAATTTTCATCACTGACTAAAAGGGCCTGAGCCAGCCCGCCAAGAATATCAAATAGATGATCGGGTATCAAGGGGAAAACATCTAATTTTAATGTAAGAATAAAACTGACATCCTTTTATTCCCAGAATAAAGAGTAGCTTGCAATCGTAACAATTGCAAGCTGCTTTTTCTACGTCCATATGAATGATCAGATATTTTCTAATGGTACTGTATTTGCCGCATGAGTCATTACAGTAATCGTATAATCTTTGCGACCTAATTTTTTTTCAGCGATAACAATTGCTTCTTCAAGACTCGTTGCAGCAATCATACCCGTTTTTTCAATAAACTCTTTATTTTCTGGCAAAGAAACGAGGATATGAGGAATCTCCTTCGCCATCGTTCCCAATTTTAAGGCAATAAAACCTGGTACAGTAAACGCCTTACGCAAGGCTATTTCCCGATCATATAAAGCCTCATAGTTAAACCAATCACTAAAATCTGGTGGTTCCATCATATCGCGACATTCTAAGAGTAATATCACCACACCAGCAGACTTTGCAGCTAGAAAGGCATTACAAATTGATTTAGATCCCTGATACAAATTGATATCTTTCGGAAACCCTCCGGCAGAAGCGATGACCAAATCAGCTTTACCCGTAATGTTCACACCAAATATTTCTTGAGCTGTTTTGCAGCCATCCAGCCATGCTTTATACCAATGGCCTGCAACAAAACGCGCAAACTCACCACTCGGTGTAAATACGGCATTTAATATAAATGCTGGTTTGAGCAATGCCGCCATTTCTACCAAATCTTCATGCATTGGATTATTTTCTAATTTACCAGCAATGCATTCTGGGCTAACTCCTTGCCCAACCTCATCATGTAGGCACAAGCTGTGATTGGCTTGAATGGTGCTATAAGATGCAACACCAGGAACAATCGACTTACGACCACCACCAAAACCAGCCATCAAGTGATGGACAATACCTCCAGTCATAATTACCTTATCAGCATTGACCACATGTTTGTTGAGACTGACATCATTGCCTCGAGACGTCTTGCCAAGGTACACAAATTGATCCGTTTCAGGGGCATGACTTTGCACAATTTCAATTCTGCTAACAACTTCCTGGCCAAAAGTCATTATATTTTCTTCAGGCGTATGATGTCGATGGGCTCCCAACGCCACAACCAGTGAAATGTCAGCATCAGGAATACCTGCCGAATTTAACTCATTCAATAAAGTCGGCAAAAACAAATCATGGCGGACCCATTTACGGGTTATATCACTAGCAATAATGACAACCTTATCACCTTGCTGCACTACATCTCTAAGGGGCGGTGTTCCAATAGGATGATTCAAAGCTGTTTTAACTGCGCTTTCTACATCAGTGATCGCTGTAACTGGTTTGCCTTCCACGACATTAATAACCTTTTCCGACGGTAAATTAACGGTTACTTCTTTATCGCCAAATCCAAATGTAAACTCTTTTAACATCTAGCATCCCTCCTATAGGACTATTTTAACATCTACCAGCTCTACTATGCAACTTTTACCAAATTAGTCGTATCTTTTAATTTCAACGGTACATCAGGCTTAACAGCTAACCATGCAATGATGCCAATGACAGCACTCCCAGCAGTTGCCAAAATGGCTTCCTGCCAGCCGTAAGTAGTAGCAATCCACGCTGTAATAGTAGGGGCGGCAATCCCGCCTACATTGCCCCAAAAATTCATCCAGCCCGACACCGATCCAACAAACTTACCACCGATATCAATACAAGCCGCCCATGAAGCATTGAAGGTAAAGCCCAAAGAACCTAGAGATATTGTCAGCCATAGCACATTCATCCAAGGAACAGTCGCTACCGCTCCTAGATATAGAGTTAGGCAACAGGCAATCAAACCGCCAATACCAAATAACGTCCTCGCGTTATGCTTTGATACACCAGCAGAAACTAACTTATCACTCATCACTCCACTAAACAGCGTCACCAGACACAATGCCGCCCAGGGAAAAGAAGCCGCAATGCCCATGCTTTTCATGGAAAAATTCTGAGCTTCCATTAAATAAAGTGGTAACCACGCCAAAAATACATACATGATATAATCTGTAATAAAATATTGAATACCAATAGCCCAAAACTGTGAGGATCCCAAGAAATCCTGCCAAGGTGCCAATTCTTTCTTATCAGAGGCTTGATCTTGACCTTCTTCGATGTAATCAGCTTCTGCAGCATTGGCAAACTTACTATTACGTGGTGAATCCACAGCCAGGTAATACCAAAGAGCAGCCACTACCAACCCTAGGCCGCCAAACACAACAAATACCGAACGCCAACCAAAAGCCAACATTAATGCTACTGTAATTGAGGGACCAACCACCGGTCCAAAAAATACACCTGCCAGCATGAAAGAGGAGGCCCGACCTTTTTCAGTTTTATTGAACCAGCGATACATAAATCTTCCCATGGAGGGAGCCATTGGGCCCTCTCCCAAACCAAACATACCACGTACCGCAGCAAACGCCGTAAAGCTATTACAGAACGCTGTTAATGCCGTAAATACAGACCACCAGATCGCAGAAACTGTCAATACTCTACGATGGCCAAAATATTCTGCCATTATACCGCCAGGTATCTGCATCAGAGAATATCCTACAAAGAATGCTGTTTGTAGTAAACCCATATCCATTTTGTCAAAATTAAACTCCTGCATAATAGTAGGTGTGGCTACTGATAAATTAACTCTATCCATATAGGAAATAAAAGAAATAAAAAACATAAGTATTGCTAAAGACCACCGAAAATTTGTAGTTTCTTTGTTCATACAATAACCTCCTTATACATAGAATAATCCCCAGCACAAAGCCGCCAATGTAACGACCTTCCGCTGGGGTTTTTATACCCACGGTGTGGTGCAGCATCGCACCTATATATCTCTTGGTTCAGACCGACATTAAATACCTGTCGCGGATCCCCAGATACACTCGTTATGCATTTACGTCCCTCTGTAAGAGACTATAATCTTATCACATATTATAATACTGTTATCTTTACATGTCAACTATTTAAAGTTGTAATTCCTACTATATAAAATCCCACTTGACACCTAAAACAAAGTTGTGCTACGATTGTCAACAATAACTGAATAAATTCATCAAGAGTTAGCTGAGGGATTGGCCCTATGAAGCTACGGCAACCATTGCTTTGTGCAAAAAGGTGCCAATTCCAACAGGAATACATCCTGATAGATGAAGATCAAGATTGCAAAGATCCTCTTCATCTTATGAAGAGGTTTTTTTACGAAAATTATTAAAAAGGAATGGATATTATGAATCTTACGACACCTGAAAACAATTTAATCAAGTATGCTTCCAAAAAAGCCAGTTGTTTTACTGAATCAGTCATCAGAGAAATGTCCCGTATCGCTACTAAACACAATGCAATCAATCTAGCTCAAGGATTTCCCGATTTTCCAGCATGCGATGAAATTAAGCAAGCAGCCGTTCAAGCGATACTTGATAATCATAACCAGTATGCCATTACCTGGGGTACTAAATCCCTCAGAGATGCCATCGCCGCTAAAAACAAGCGGGATTATGGTATTGAGCTTGACCCTGAGCGCCAAATAACGGTCTGCTGCGGTTCTACTGAAGGCATGGTCGCAACACTACTGGCTACCGTCAACCCNGGTGATGAAGTGATCATCTTTCAACCCTTCTACGAGAACTACGGACCTGATGCCATTTTATGTGGTGCGACCCCCAAATATGTGCAATTACATCCCCCAGAATTCAACTTTAATGTAGAAGAACTAACAGCAGCTTTTTCAGATCGCACAAAGGCTATTATTATTAATACTCCCAATAATCCTACCGGCAAGATTTTCACCCGGGAAGAACTAGATCTCATCGCGAAATTATGTATCAAACATGATGTTTTAGCAATCACCGATGAAATCTATGAGCACATCATATATGATGGCGCAACCCACATCCCCCTTTACACCTTGCCTGGCATGGCGGAGCGAACCATTATGATTAATGGTATCTCTAAGACATACAGTGTCACTGGTTGGCGTATAGGTTACGTGATTGCTTCCCCTGAAATTAGCCAATCCATACGGAAAGTACATGATTTCTTGACTGTTGGCGCAGCAGCCCCCTTACAAGTCGCAGCTGCTCACGCCCTTGGCTTCCCTGAGACTTATTATAAAAACCTAGCGAGTTTTTATGCCCAGCGCCGTGATTTCATGTTAAAAGAGCTTACGGCCATTGGTTTTAAATGTATAAAACCTGCTGGGGCCTACTATATTATGACTGATTTCAGTTCTTTCGGCTGGGACAATGACGTAGACTTTGCCCGCTACTTAGCTGAAGAAGTTGGCGTTGCTGTTGTACCTGGTTCTAGTTTTTATAAAGGAGATTCTAACGATAAACATCGTTTTGTACGTTTCTGTTTTTGCAAACAATTCTCAACACTAGAGGCTGCTATTGAACGGTTGCAAAAGCTGAAAAAATAGAAAGCCATGAACATTTTTGCCGCAGAAGGTAAGAGTATGAGAAAAGATTATTGAACCACAAAGGCACAAAGGTCACAAAGGGTTTTCACTAAGAATTAATGATAAATGTTCTTTTGCGTTCCCCTTTGTGTGGCGCGATAGCGGAATTGTGTCTTGGCGGTTCGTAAAGCTTAAAAAGACAAGAAACAAAGTTAAACACACGAGATGCAATGTTTTCTTATTAATGGTTACAATATAGGAGGTATATACATGAGTAAATCAATCAAATTAATTGCTACCC
>JGI24143J45723_1000093_pt1 | contig 45440 bp, 38 predicted proteins | sample BarGraIncu00432A_FD_45723 | JGI IMG/M metagenome (IMG submission 45723) | reverse complement strand
TTGAACGCGCAGTCTCAACTGGCCCGGTTACGGAGTGCGATGTAACAAACGGATATAACTGGGAATAGCTGGCTAGGTGGCTCTAACCGACTACCCCCCTACTGTAAATAACTGAAATGTTGTAACCGTCAGCACCGTGTTGTCTTTTATATCCTGACGATTTATCTTGTGTCTGTGCTATGCGCCAAGGAGAAATTACATGAAGATACTGCTTCCCGTTGCCGGGAAAGGGACTCGACTCAGACCGCACACCCATACCAAGGCGAAGTCCCTGGTTCATGTGGCGGGAAAGACTGTGCTGGAACATATCATCTCCCGCTTGATCCCTCTGGACGCGGCAGAATATCTCTTTATCACTGATGAAAATGGCGGGCAGGTCAGGGAGTTCATGGAAGCTGTCTTTCCGACGCTCCCCTGCCGCTATATCGTCCAGAAGGAGCGTCAGGGGCCAGCTCACGCCGTCGCCCTCGCAGCACCCTACGTCGAGCCGGGGGACGATCTGCTGATCGTGTTTAACGACACCATTTTCGACGCGGATCTGACCCGCATCTATGCTCTCTCCGCCGATTGCGACGGTTTGATTTATTCCAAGGAGGTCGAAGACTACCAGCGTTTCGGGGTTAACGTGGTCAAAGACGGGCTGATCGTCGACATGGTGGAGAAGCCCGATACCCTGGTGTCGAAGCTTGCTCAGGTCGGTCTTTACTACCTAAAGGACGGCGTCGCCTTCATGGACTACCTGATGCAGACCATCAACTCCGGCGAGACGGTGAAAGGCGAGTATTACCTTCCCGCCGTCTTCATGCGCATGATCCGGGACGGCCGTCGCTTCAAGGCGCCGGAGATCGACGCCTGGCTCGATTGCGGTACCCCCGAAACGCTGCTGCAGACCAACAGCTATCTGCTGGCCGGGCGTCATCACAATCATGGAGTGGTGATTGATTCGTTGCTGATCGAGCCGGTCCACATCGAGGAAGGGGCGATCGTGCGGGGGTGCATACTTGGACCGAACGTTTCTATCGCTGCCCGCAGCATTGTCGAGTCGAGCATCCTGCAAAATGCCATCATCAACGGCGATTCGCACGTCAGCAACATGATCCTGCACGACTCGATTCTGGGGGATTCGGTCCATCTGATCGGCTCGACCAGGCGGATGAACATCGGAGATCATTCCCTCATTGAAATGCAGGGGTAATTTTTGCTGGAAAAAATTGTTGGAAAAAAAGGGGCACCCCGCAACGGCTAGCCGGTTCACAAAGGTGTTGAAAGCCAAAAAAGCTTGTTAAAAATGCCCCTTAGCAGTTTTGCTAAGGGGCATTTTTTATAAAAACAGACAACACCGATGGTAGGACTGGATGCGACTGCAAAAAAAAATAAATTCGATAGGTTATGATTGGTGCCGATAAGTTAGGTACGCAGGCAACTAAATCGTTGGCCAGATCGCTAGACTTGGCCGAAAGTTCCGACATCTCAGCTTCTACAACGTTGGATTGCAAAGGAATTTAAACATGAACATTGGACGTGAGCATATCTTTCAGAAGTTCTTTGCCATTCAAACGTGGGAGCGGCTAGACTGGCTCAACCAAAAGTGGAATAAAACGAAGGAAGAAAAGGTCGATATCGTCAAGAGTGCAGGGGTATTTCCTCTCCTAGTAATGTCATTGATTATGCTGGACTGGATCCTCGGAGCCATCATTTTTAGTATTTCTATCGATCCGGCGGTTAGATTTTTTACGGGAATTGGGTGTGCTTGGTTGTTCGCCGCTATCAATTTGACGCGTCACCTTCCGGCTTTTCTTCGCGAAATAGTAATAGCCGGGTCGCTCATGTTCATTTTGATAATTCCAGCGTTGTTGGCCTTGGTTATCTAAGGTAAAGCATCGAACGAGAGATCTGGACCTGACCGATGAACCTGGCAGGTCACCACCCACGACGTTCACGTCAACATCGAAACGACCAAACAAACAGCCCCAGTGCGGAGATCCGCTCTGGGGCTGTTTGTTTGGGGGGCAAAAGCTGCATGATCAGTTACTAGCTAGTGGTGAATTAGAGAGGGCTTTTACCTTTCAACACCTTTGTGAACCGGCTAGCCCGCAACGGGTGCCCCTTTTTTTTTGATTTCAGGGTATCCGCAAGGGGCGCCCCTGAACGCGGATGCGCTAATTCTTGGAGGCGGGGAGCCGGTACAGTCTCTGGTAAAGCTCCATGGTGCTGACGACTTTCTTCACGTACTCGCGGGTCTCCCGAAAAGGGATGCTCTCGATGAATTCGTCCTGGGGGTGCGCGGCGAGACTTTTCTGCCAGCGCTTCACGTTTCCCGGCCCCGCGTTGTAGGCTGCCGCGGTGAGCGGGATGTTCCTGCCGTAGGTCGCCATCTGGTCCCTGAGGTACTTGGCGCCCAGGCGTATGTTGAGCTCGGGTCGGGTGAGACGCGCTGAGTCTCCCTTGGAGATCGCCTCAGCGGTCGCCGGCATGATCTGCATCAGCCCGACTGCGCCGACCGGGGAGAGGGCGCTTGGGGAGTAGTTGCTCTCGGTGCGCATGATCGCGTAGATGAGACTTTCCGGGATCGCCGTCGCAGCCGCGTTCTTGACTACCTCCTCCCGATATGCGAGCGGGTAGTTGATCCCCCAGACCGTCGAGCTTTCCTTCTCCGATCGTTTCGGATTTTCCTTCGCAACCGCATGCAGCGCTCCGTTGAAGTTGTCCATTTCCAGGAAAAGCCGGGCGATACCGAGGGAATTCCTGTTCTTCCTGACTGCCGAGAGTTCCCGGGCCGCCTCGTCGAAGAGCCCGAGGCTGATCAATGCCTTTTCCCGCTCGAAACCGGCCGGCATGGGGAGCGCTTCGCTCAGGTTCTGCGGCGGGACCGGGAAGGCGCCGAGGTCGCACCACCTGTTGCAGATGAGCGCGTAGTAGCCGAAGGGATATTCGTCGGCGAGGCTCGCATAGGCGCTTTGCGCTCCCTTGAGGTCTCCGGTGTTGGAGAGCGCTTTGCCCAGCCAGTAAAGTGCCTTCTCACGCAACTCCGGGTTTGCAGCTAGTTTTCGCAGGTAACCCGCAGCACCCTGAAAATCGCGGGACTGGTAGCTCACCCAGGCCGCCTCCCAGAAAACGCCCCCGCTTTTGAGGGGGTCCGGGTGGCCGGCCAGGAATCTCTGGAAGAGCTGGAGCGCCTCGCCCCATTTCTGCTGATAGCGTTTCAAATACGCCGCGTCTAGCAGGGCCTCCTCCGCGACGCTGCTGCCCTGGGGCGTCTGCGCCAGCCGGAGCAAAAGCTCGTAAGCCTGGTCCGTCTTGCCGTTCTTATCCAGGGACTTGGCGAGCCAGTAGTTCGCATCGTTCGCCAGCGTCAGGTCCGCCCCCGAAGTTACTCCCCTGAGTGTCTGCTCCGCCTCCTGGTAACGCCTGGCCTTGTAAAGGGCCTGCCCGGTTCTAAAGCGCAGCTTGGCGGCGAACTCCGGAGTCTCAGCGCCCAGTGGTAGCTCTGCGTAGGTCTTGGCAGCCTGGGCAAAGCGCCCCAGGTCGTAAAGGGTGCCGGCTCTCTTGAGCAGCTCCGCGCTATTGTAGGGATCGACCTTCACCCCCAGGGCAGAGATCCTGATCAACTCTGCCTGTGCCCTCTCAGCAAGAGGCGAGGTGGGGTGGCTGAGCCAGATGCCGCGGTAGATAGCCACCGCGGTTGCTGTCTCTCCGAGCTTTTCACGGCAAAGTGCCGAGCCTATCAGGGCCGAGAGCGAGTCGGAGCCGGAAGGGTAGCGCTCCAGGAACGAGCCGTAGCTTTCCAGCGCCTCCTTGGGGTACCCTCCCGCCGCCAGGGTGTCAGCGTAGAGCAGGACCGCGGGGCGCACCAGGCGGCTGTCGGGGTACTGCTTCAATAATTTGAACAGGGGGGGGAGCGCCTGGTCGTTACGACCGAGTTTGGCGAGTGCTACCCCCTGCTGGTAGAGTGCGTAGTCGGCCAAAAGGGGGTAGCTGCCGGCCGCGATGGCAAGCTGTCCGGCGGCTTCCTCCCAAAGCTCCAGCCGCAGACAGGCCATGCCGAGCAAAAAGGCGCGGGCTCCGCTACTGCCACTCTTGAGTGCCGCCTCCCGCGCGCCGGCGAAATCTTTCACCTTCATACGGGCGGCAGCGGTTGCCAGCGGGGTGTCGGCGGTCGTGGTCTGGCTGAGCGCTGAGGTGGGGAGGATGAAGCTGAGAAGCAGTGCGGTGCTGGTGATGATGCGGCAAAACATTGAGACTCCCTTGTCGGTGTTGCAGATGCTAAACTACTATTTCTACCGGAGGGGGGTTGAAATAGCAAAGGAATTTTTCCCCACGCTCCCTGTCCGCCTAGGTTTTTCCCCCGGGGCGGTATACAGCGCAAAAGGGTAAAGTCATTGACATTCAGCCGGCGCTTCTGCATTATCCGGATGATATGCATCTTCATTGGCGGCCTGGTATTGCGGCGTCTAATAATAATTTGTTGTCCCAGAAGGGGATTTTATGCGTAAAGGAAAAGAAGCCGTCCTGAAGCTCTTGAAGGGCGGGGAACCGGTGCCGTTCCGGCAGATGCTCAAGGCGCTGGGAGTGGCCCGAGGCCAGGAAAGGGACCGCCTGGAGGGCATGCTGGATACGCTCCTGGAAGCCGGCGAGATCGTCAAACTTCCCGGACGCCTGTATGCGATAGCCGGATCCGTGGGTGCGCTGCGCGGCAAACTTTCCGTGCACCGGGACGGCTACGGCTTCGTGGCGCCGGAGGACGGCAGCGGCGACCTCTTCGTGCCGGCGCGCTACCTGCGCGACTGCATGAACGGCGACCTCGTCGAGGCCCAGGTGGTCGCGGTGCGGCGCGACGGCAAGAAGGAGGGGAGGGTGACCGCCCTGATCCAAAGGGGTGTCACCAGCGTCGTCGGCCGCTTCGAGGCGCTCGGCAAGGGTGGTCGGGTGATTCCGGACGACCAGAGGCTGGGGCGCGACGTCGTGATCGCGCCGGGCGCGCTCGGTGGCGCCCGCGACGGCCAGGTCGTGCTGGCGCAGATCACCAGCTATCCCAGCAAGGTGGCCGGCCTGGAGGGAAGGATCTCCGAGGTGCTCGGTGACGCGAACGACCCCGAGGTCGAGGTGCTGACCGTCATCAAGAAGTACGACCTACCCTATCTCTTTGACGATGATGTGCTGGCCGAGGCGTCCCGGCAGCCACAGCTTGTCGACGAGGCGGCCCTTGCCGGCCGCACCGACCTGCGGGGTCGCCTCACCGTCACCATCGACGGCGAGACCGCCCGGGACTTTGATGATGCGGTTTCGGTTGCCCGTGAAGGGAACAATATCCGGCTCTGGGTCTCCATCGCCGACGTTTCTCACTACGTGCGCGAAGGCTCCCGGCTCGACACCGAGGCGTATCTCAGAGGAACCTCGGTCTACTTTCCGGACCGCTGCATCCCAATGCTCCCGGAGGAACTTTCCAACGGGATCTGCTCCCTGAACCCGGAAGTGGACCGGCTTACCATGACGGCCGAGATGCTCTTCGACCCCCAGGGTGCCATGGTTGAGTCGCGCTTTTACCCGAGCGTCATCAAGAGCGCCGCTCGGCTCACCTACACAATCGTCAAGCAGATCCTGGTGGACGCCGACGCTCAGGCGCTCGCCGCCCGGGCTTCCCTGGTCCCGGACCTGAAGGTCATGGAAGAGCTTTCCCTGCGCCTCAACGCCAGGCGCCGGGAGCGCGGCAGCATCGACTTCGATCTCCCCGAGCCCCAGATCATTCTCGACCTGCAGGGGGAGACTACCGCAATTGTCCGGGCCGAGCGCAATCTTGCCCACCGTATCATCGAGGAGTTCATGCTGGCCGCCAATGAGGCGGTTGCGAGCTTCCTGGAGGGGACGCCGGTCCCGTCCCTGTACCGGGTCCACGAAAACCCCGATCCCCTGAAGCTGAAGGACCTCTCCGAGTTCGTGTTCAGCTTCGGCTACGAGCTGCCGGTCCTGGAGGACAAGGTGAACCCCGCCGCCCTGCAGAAGCTCCTGGCCGAGGTTGAGGGAAAACCCGAGGAGCGGCTCATCAACGAGGTGCTGCTGCGCTGCATGAAGCAGGCGCGCTACTGTGCCGAGAACCTCGGGCACTTTGGGCTCGCCGCCCCTTCCTACACTCATTTCACCTCGCCGATCCGCCGCTACCCGGACCTGGTGGTGCACCGGATCCTGAGGCTCGTCCTGTCGGGTCGCCTCTCCCCGCGCGACCGGGATCAGCTGGAGGCGCGCCTGCCGGAAACGGCCATCCACACGAGCCGACGGGAACGGATCGCCATGGAGGCCGAGCGGGAGATGGTCGACCTGAAGAAAATGCAGTTCATGAGGGACAAGATCGGCGAAGAGTACGACGGCTTCATCACCGGCGTCGCCCAATTCGGGCTCTTCGTGGAACTGGTCGACCTGTTCGTGGAAGGGATGGTCCCGGTCGCGACGCTTCCCGCCGACTACTACGTCCACATGGAGAAGAGCCACTCCCTGGTCGGGGAGCGCAGCCGGGCGAGCTACCGGATTGCCGACCGGATCCGGGTGAAGGTCGCCGCGGTGAACGAGGCGCGCAAGCAGGTGGAATTCGCCCTGGTGGGAACCCTGGAAAAACGGCCGATTACACCATCCGGCCCGGGGGACAGCTACCCGCGCATCCCGGTCAAGGGGAAGCGCCCCCAGGGTAAGCGGCGCTGAAACAAGTTGCACAAGCTTAATCCGCTGTGGTATAGAAACTGCTTAGCTCTATGCGGCATTCATTAGGAGAAATAAGGGATATGGCTGAGGAAAAAGTCCTGCCGTTCATGGAGCATCTGATCGAGCTCAGAAAGCGGCTCATCGTCTGTTCGATCGCCATCGTCATCGGTATGGGGGTTGCCTGGAACTTTTCCAACGACCTTTTGAAGTTCGTCGAGAAGCCGCTCACCGGAAAGACCTACCTGAGCGAACTCAAGAAAACGATCTACAGCGAGGTGAAGCTGCGCTATCCGGCGGCTTACCAGCGCTACGGGCTGGGGGACGACCACGGGGTGCCCGAGAAGGCGCGGCCGCTCAACTACTCAGCACCCCTGGAGCCGTTCTTCGTGCAGTGCAAGATCTCCATGCTCGCCGGGATGATCATCGTGCTGCCGGTACTCTTTCACCAGTTCTGGCTCTTCGTGGCGCCGGGGCTGACACGAAAGGAGCGGCGCATGGTGGTGCCGTTTGTTACGGTTGCGACTATCAGCTTCTGCGTCGGGGCCATGTTCTTCCTGGTGGTGATCTGGCCGGTCATCATTAACTTCTCGCTCTCCTACGAGGCGGTGGGGCTGCAGAGCTGGTTCAACATGTCCGCGTACATAAACTTCTGCCTGAGACTCATCCTGGTGTTCGGGCTGATCTTTGAGCTCCCGATCCTCTCGCTCTTGCTGTCGCGCTTCGGCATCGTGCATTACCGCATGCTAGCCACCCGCAGAAAGTACGCCCTTTTGGCAAGTGCCATCATCGCCGCCTTCCACGCCGACCTGGTGACCATGTTCGTCATCATGGTGCCGATGTACATGATGTACGAGATCAGCATCTGGGTGGCGCTGATATTCGGGAAGAAGCGGGTGCCTGAGGTTCCAGAACCGGCAGAAGCCTAGGCTGACCCACTTCGGTTTGGGAGCTTAGGACGCACTCTTGGCGAGGGTGACCATTGACTGAATCTCGCTTCCCTTGGGAGATCAGCGCTCAATCAGCAGTTAAGACATAAGGTTCGCGCCGTATTATGATCATTTTCAAGAGCATTTCAGAGATCAAGGAAAAACTGCGGCACCCGGCGGTGACCATCGGTAACTTTGACGGCGTGCACCTGGGGCACCGCGAGATCTTCCGGCGGGTGCGCGAGCTGGCCCGGGCTGCAGGGGGGGTCTCCGTGGTGATCACCTTCGTGCCGCACCCGCTGCAGGTCCTCTCGCCCGGCACCGGGGTAAAGCTGATTACCAGCCCCCGGGAAAAGGAATCCCTCATCGAAGCATCCGGCATCGACTACCTGCTGGAGATCCCTTTCGACGCAGCCTTCGCCGCCATTTCCGCCCAGGAATTCGTGGAACAGATCCTGGTCGGTGCCATCGGCATGGAGCAGTTGGTGGTCGGCTACGATTACGCTTTCGGGCGCGGCCGGGAGGGTGACCTGCCGCTGCTGCGCAAACTAGGTGAGCGTTTCGGTTACAGCGTCGAACTGCTCCCCCCGATAACCAACGGCTCCACGGTCTACAGCTCCACCAAGGTGCGCCATCTGGTGCGCGAGGGAGACCTGAAAGGGGTCGTTTCCATCCTGGGGCGGCATTTCTGCCTGACCGGGACGGTCGTGCACGGCCAGCACCGGGGGCGCGGTCTCGGCTTTCCGACGGCGAACCTCGACACCGATGAGGAGCTGCTTCCGGCGGCCGGAGTCTACGCGGTCAAGGTGCGGGTCGGCGCTGAGCTTTACGACGGGGCCTGCAACATCGGGACGAACCCGACCTTCGCCAACGAGCGGCTCACCCTGGAGGTCTTTCTCTTCGACTTCGCCGGCGATCTGTATGGCCGGGAGGTTTCGGTCTTCTTTATCGACCGTTTGCGCGGCGAGGAGCGCTTTTCTGATCTTGAGGCGCTCAAGGCCGCGATCGCAGCCGACGTGGCGCGCTGCAGGGAGATCCTCCGGGACGCCAGCATCATCGAGTACCACGACGTCAACTGATTGTTTGATCGGTCGGATCCGACCGATCCACGATCAAACCGATCAGTCGGATCCGACCGTTAGAAAAACCGCAAGAGGAGCACGCTTGACCAAGCACAAAACAGATAAAAAGCTCTGGATCGGGATCGCCATCAGCGCCTTCTTCCTTTTCCTGCTCTTTCGCAAGATCGATTTCGCCAAGCTGATCGCCGCCTTCCGGCTGCTTGATTACCGCTACATCCCGCCGGCGCTGGTACTCACCTTTGTGAGCTACTTTCTCCGGGCGGTGCGCTGGAAATTCCTGCTGCTGCCGATTAAAAAGACCCGGCTCGGGAACCTCTTCTCTTCCACCCTCATAGGCTACATGGCCAATAACCTGCTCCCCGCCAGGCTCGGCGAGTTCGTGCGCGCCTACTCCCTGGGGAAGAAGGAGGGAATCGGCACCTCGGCGGTCTTCGCCTCGCTGGTACTGGACCGCCTCTGCGACGGCTTCACGGTCCTTTTGGTGCTGCTGATTACTTTTTTCACCATTCACCTCCCCGCCGGCATGGAGCGCATTCAGGGGGGGCTGGTAACCGGCGGCTACGTGACCTTCGCCCTCTACATTGCGGTGCTCGCGTTTCTGACCCTTTTGAAACAGCGCACCGATTTGACGGTCCGACTGGTCTCCCGGATCATCACCCCGGTCTCGGCGCGCTTTTCCGATCAGATCGCTTCCCTGATGCGCTCCTTTATCTCCGGGATCCGCATACCGACGAAGCTGCCCCACCTGGCTGCCATCCTGGTGAGCTCGCTGCTGATCTGGGCCAGTGCCATCTGGCCGGTCGACCTGGTGCTGCGCTCCTTCGGCGTGACCCTCCCGATCCAGGCGAGCATGTTCATCATGGTGTTCCTGGTCTTCGCCGTCATGGTCCCGGCCTCTCCGGGCTACGTCGGAACCTATCACTTTGCCTGCGTCACTGCTCTTTCGGCATTCAACATCGGCCCCGAGCAGGCGCTCTCCATCGCGCTGGTGATCCACGGTTTGAGCTTTTTCCCCGTCATCGCCGTCGGGCTTTTCTTCCTGTGGCGTGATAAGCTGACGCTGAAGAAGATCAGCGCCGAAAACGAAAACGAATCAGGAGCCCCCGCGTGAGCACTAGGACTATCCTGCGGCGACTGGATCCCTTCGCCATACTCTCCTTCTGCATCCCCTTCGCGATCTACCTGCTGACACTCGCCCCGTCGGTGACCTTTTTTGATTCCGGCGAGTTCATCACTGCGGTCTCCTCGCTCGGCACTGCGCACTCGCCCGGCTACCCGCTCTTCGTGAACTACGCCAAGCCGTTCACCTGGCTCCCCTTCGGCTCGATCGCCTTCCGGGTCAATATCGCGACGGCGATCTCCGCGGCACTTGCCTGCTACGGCGTCTTCCTCCTGGTGTCCCACCTTTTGAGGGACGAGGAACTGCCGGGGGATTTCTTCCGGACCGCCAGAGGGTTCATCGCGCTCTGCTCGGCGGTCACCTTTGCCTGCACCCCGAGGCTCTGGCTGCAGTCGAACCATGACAAGCCCTATCCCCTTTTGGCCTTCATCTGTGCGATCGTTTTCTACCTGATGCTCCTTTGGCGCGAGAGTTACGACCGTGGGGAGGAGCACCCCTCCTACGTCTATCTCGGGGCCTTTCTCTGCGGTCTCGGGGCCGGCGCTCACCAGATCATGGTGCTGATGATTCCGGCCTGCGCCTATCTGCTCATCTCAAAAAACTGGCGCGTGATCCTGAGGGTGAAGGAATTCCTCATAGCGTTCGCCTTCGGCATCCTCGGCTTCGCCATTCACCTGCACCTGATCGTGCGGGCCCTGCAGAAGCCGCTCCTTAACTGGGGCGACTCGAAGAACCTTTCCCAGTTCCTCTGGAACCTGCTCCGGAAAGGGTACCCCACCGACAAGCCGGTGCGCGACCTGGGACTCCTTTGGGCTCAGGTAAACGCCTTTAATATCCCCTACGAGTTCACCCTGGCGGGGTTGCTGCTCCTGATCATCGGTCTGAGTGCCTTTCTCGGGAAAAAGCGCGACCTGGTGTTTGCCTACCTGATCGCGCTCCTTACCTTTTTACTCGTGATCGTCGGCTACTTCAACACCCCGCTCGACCTGATCTTTCTCACCGAGGAGTTCTTCACCCCGCTCTACCTGCTGACCGCGGTCTTCATCGGGGTCGGGACCTTCCGGGTGCTGCAGGAAACCGCCGGGTGGCTGCCGCTGAGGCTCTCGCAAAAGCGTCCCCTCTGCCGGGCGCTGCTCTCGCTGGTCATGATTTTGCCGATTGCCGTCTGTGCCCTGCACTACCAGGAGAACGATCAGCATGAAAACTACATCGCCTTTGATTACGCCTCCAACTCGCTGAAGAGCCTGCCGCAGGGCGCAGTCCTTTACACCTGGGGTGACTCCGGCGCCTTTCCGCTTTGGTACCTGCAGGGGGTGGAGCGGATGCGGGAGGACCTGGACCTGTTGCACACCCCGCACCTGGTCTTTGCCTGGTACCTGGACGCTTTCCCCGAGCTGTTCCGCAACTCTGCGCTGCGAACCGATTCCGACCAGTTGGGCCCCGAGGAAGCGCTGTTCATCTCGGTACGCGAGCAGTTCCCGCGCCGTCCGGTGTTCGTTGACTTCTCCACCAGGTACTCGGTGCCTTTTCATAACTTCCAGCCGCACCAGCGCGGCATTTGCTACCAGCTGGTCCCCGCCGGGGCGACGCTCCTTCCGCCCGACCCCGACATCTGGCCGCTCTACACGCTGCGCGGCATCGTCGGGGGGGACATGTTCTTCCGCGATCTCGACACCGGCAAGGCGATCCAGATCTATGCCGCCGCGCACCTGGAGGCGGGGGAATCGCTCTTGAAAATGCGGATTCCCGCCGGGGTCGCCGAACTGGAAGCCGCCAGGCGCATCTCGCCGGAACTCGGCGCCCAGGTGAACCAGCTGCGCGCCAGCTACGGGGTGCGTTGATGGCCCCCGTTACCGGAAGGACAACCGTTGCCGGGATCATCGGTTTCCCGGTCACCCACTCGCTCTCCCCGGTCATGCACAACGCGGCCTTCGCGGCGCTCGGGCTTGACTGGATCTACGTGCCGTTCCAGGTGCCCCGCGAGCGCCTGGCGCAGGGGGTGGCGGGGCTCGCCGCCCTCGGGATTGCCGGGTTCAACGTCACCATCCCCCACAAGGTCGCCATCATCCCCTTGCTGGACCGGATCTCGCCCGAGGCGGAACTGGTCGGCGCGGTGAACGTGGTGGCGCTCCAGGACGGGGCGCTCGTCGGGTACAATACCGACGGAATCGGGCTGGTGGTGTCCTTGCAGCGCGAGTTTGGCTTTACTCCGGCGGGGCGCTCGGTCCTGGTGCTCGGTGCCGGAGGCGCCGCGCGGGGCGCGGTCGCCGCACTGGGAAGTGCCGGAGCCGCCCGCATCTGCCTGGCGAACCGCTCCGCGGCCCCGGCCCGGGAACTGGTGGCAAGCCTTGCCCCGCGCCTGCCCGGTCTCCAGCTGGAGGCCGATTCCCTGGCGCGCCTGGAGGAGCCCGCTTTTCTTTGCTCCTTCGATCTGATCGTCAACACGACGAGCGTCGGGATGGGTGGAGACTCCTTTGCCGGCCTGGCACTCTCGGCTCAAAAGCCCGGTCTTTTGGTTTACGACATGGTGTACGCCCCCCCGGTCACTCCGCTTTTGGCTCAGGCCCGGGGCTTTGGCATGCGCGCCGCCAACGGGATCGGGATGCTGGTCGCCCAGGGCGAGGCTGCCTTTACCATCTGGACCGGATACGCTCCTCCCGATGGCTGTATGGCCGGGGCTCTGGGAGCTCTCGGATTGCCAGGTATCCCTTGACAACGCCGTCATTACAAAATACCATTCATTGGATGCGCACACCGTAATGAGGACTCTATGCACATAAGCAGGCTTGGCGAACTTCTGGTCGGGAACAACCTGATCACCAAGGATCAGTTGAAGAGTGCGCTCGCCGAGCAAAAGGCGGCGGGCGGGCAGTTGCGCCTTGGCTCCATACTGATCAGGGACTCCCTCATTACAGAGGCCGATCTCACCTCGTTTCTCTCCAAACAGTACGGTGTGCCGACCATCAACCTCGCCGACTACGACGTGGACGCCCAGGTCATCAAGATCATACCGGCCGAGATCGCCCACAAGTACCAGATCGTTCCGGTGAACCGGGCCGGGTCCACGCTGATCATCGCGATGAGCGACCCCTCGAACATCTTTGCCATCGACGACATCAAGTTCATGACCGGGTACAACGTCGAAGTCGTGGTGGTTGCCGAGAGCTCCATCAAGACCGCCATCGACAAGCTCTATGACCAGAGCGCCTCCCTGGCCGACGTGATGAACGACCTGGACAACATGGAGGACTTCGAGGTCTTAGGCGAAGACGACGACGTCGATCTGGGCTCGCTGGAGCGCGCCACCGAGGACGCGCCGGTCGTTAAATTGGTGAACCTGATCCTCACCGACGCCATCAAGAAGAAAGCGAGTGACATCCACGTGGAGCCCTACGAGCGGAGTTTCCGGGTGCGCTACCGGATCGACGGTATTCTCTACGAGGTCATGAAGCCGCCTTTGAAATTGAAGAACGCCATCACCTCCCGCATCAAGATCATGAGCGAATTGGACATCGCGGAGCGGCGTCTCCCCCAGGACGGCCGGATCAAGATCAAGCTGGGCGGCGGCAAGGACATGGACTTCCGGGTCTCGGTGCTTCCGACGCTCTTTGGCGAGAAGATCGTCATGCGGCTTTTGGACAAGAGTAACCTGCAGCTCGACATGACCAAGCTCGGCTACGAGCCGGAGGCCTTGGCAAGCTTCCAGAAGGAGATCCACAAGCCGTTCGGCATGGTGCTGGTAACAGGACCTACCGGCAGCGGCAAGACGGTCTCGCTCTACTCGGCCTTGTCGGAATTGAACAAGGTGACTGAGAACATCTCCACCGCCGAGGATCCGGTCGAGTTCAACTTCGCCGGGATCAACCAGGTGCAGATGCACGAGGACATCGGGCTTAACTTTGCCGCGGCGCTGCGCGCCTTTCTTCGTCAGGACCCGGACATCATCATGATCGGGGAGATCCGCGACTTCGAGACCGCCGAGATCGGCGTCAAGGCCGCGCTCACCGGACACATGGTGCTCTCCACTCTGCACACCAACGACGCCCCCTCAACCATCAACCGCCTGCTCAATATGGGTATCGAGCCGTTCCTGGTGGCGAGCGCGGTGAACCTGATCACCGCCCAGAGGCTCGCCAGAAGGGTCTGCTCGGAGTGCAAGGTCGTGGAGGAAATTCCGGTGCAGGCGCTCATCGACGCCGGGGTGCCGGCCGCGGAGGCGCCCGGGGTGGTCTGCCAGCGCGGGACCGGCTGCCCGAAGTGCAACGGTACCGGCTACAAAGGGCGCGTCGGCTTTTACCAGGTCATGCCGATGCTGGAGCCGATTCGGGAGCTCATTTTGAACGGGGCCAACACGGCGGAGATCAAACGCGAGTCGATGCGGCTCGGGATCAAGACCATGCGCCAGTCCGGCCTCACCAAGCTTGCCGAGGGGGTCACCTCCTTCGAAGAAGTGCTGCGGGTAACCGTCTCGGATGACTAACTAGGTGAGGACACCATGATAAATTTCCACCAATTGCTGAAGGACCTCGTGGAGCGTGGCGGCTCGGACCTGCACATAACGACCAACACCTCGCCCCAGATCCGGATCGACGGGAAGCTGACCCCGATGGACATTCCGCCGCTCACCCCGATCGAGACCAAGCAGCTTTGCTACTCCATTTTGACCGACTCGCAAAAGCACAAGTTCGAGGAAGAGAACGAACTCGACCTTTCCTTCGGGGTGAAGGGGCTCTCCCGCTTCCGGGGGAACATCTTCGTGCAGCGCGGGGCCGTGGCCGGCGTGTTCCGGGTCATCCCCTACAAGATTCTCACCTTCGAGGAACTGGGGCTCCCTCCCATCGTGAGGGAACTCTGCGAAAAGCCGCGCGGGCTGATCCTGGTGACCGGACCTACCGGAAGCGGCAAGTCCACGACGCTTGCCTCCATCATCGACCGGATCAACACGGACCGCCACGACCATATCGTCACCGTCGAGGACCCCATCGAGTACCTGCACCCGCACAAGGGGTGCATCGTAAACCAGCGCGAGGTGGGAGCTGACACCAAGAGCTTCAAGCACGCGCTGAAGTACGTGCTGCGCCAGGACCCGGACGTAGTGCTGATCGGCGAGCTGCGCGACCTGGAAACCATCGAGGCCGCGCTTACCCTCGCCGAGACCGGGCACCTTTGCTTTGCGACCCTGCATACCAACTCCTGCGCCCAGACCATGAACCGGATCATCGACGTGTTCCCCCCTTACCAGCAGACCCAGGTCCGGATCCAGCTCTCCTTCGTCCTCGAGGGGGTGCTCTCCCAGACCCTGATCCCGAAGGCGAACGGGCAGGGAAGGGCGCTGGCGCTGGAGGTCATGATCCCCAACCCGGCCATCAGGAACCTGATCCGGGAGGACAAGGTGCACCAGATCTATTCGCAGATGCAGGTGGGGCAGGAAAAGTTTGGCATGCAGACCATGAACCAGTGTCTGATGTCGCTTTTGGCCAAGCGGATCATCAACGTGGATGATGCTCTGGGGCGCTCTTCGGAGCCCGACGAGCTAAAGCAGATGCTCTCCCCGGGGAACGCGACGCTGGGGCAGTCCCGGCGCCCCATGAGATAAAATGAGTACTCCCAGTTGACCGGGAAAGGAGCAAGCACCAATGCCTAAATACAATTGGGAAGCCAGGAGCAAGGCGGGAAGCGTCCAGAAGGGTGTCATGGAGGCATCTTCCGTCATCCAGGTGGAAGCCCAGCTCAAGAAATACGGCTTCACCGGCATCAGCGTCAAGGAAGACGGCAAGGGTCTCAATTTCGAGATCAAGCTTTTCGGCGGCGGCGCCAAAAAGGTGCAGACCAAGGACCTCGTGGTGTTCACCCGGCAGTTCGCCACCATGATTGACTCGGGGCTGCCGCTCGTGCAGTGCCTGGATATTCTCTCCGGGCAGCAGGAGAATAAGACCTTCAAGGATATCCTCATTAAGGTGAAGGAGAGCGTGGAGAGCGGCTCCACCTTTGCCGACGCGCTCGGCAAGCACCCCAAGGCCTTCGACCAGCTCTACGTAAACCTGGTGGCTGCCGGGGAAGTCGGCGGTATTCTCGACACCATCCTGAACCGACTGGCGGCCTACATCGAAAAGTCGATGAAGCTTACCAAGCAGGTCAAGGGGGCGATGGTCTATCCGATCACCATCATGACGATCGCGGTCGTTGTGGTCGGCGTCATCCTGGTCTTCGTCATCCCGACCTTCGCCAAGATGTTTATTGAGTTCGGCGGAGAACTCCCGATGCCGACGCGCATCGTCATCGCCATCAGTAACTTTCTCACCAAATACATCATCGTCATGGTCGCGGCTGCCTTCGGGATCAAGTACGCCTTCGGCAAGTACTACCAGACCGCGAAGGGGCGCAAGCTGATCGACCGCCTCGCGCTGAATGCACCGATCATCGGCCCCCTGGTCAGAAAGGTCTCGGTCGCCAAATTCACCAGAACCCTCGGCACCATGATCAGCTCCGGCGTCCCGATCATGGACGGGCTGGAGATCGTCGCCAAGACTGCCGGCAACAAGATCGTGGAAGAGGCGATCTACAAAGTGCGCCAGTCCATCTCGGAAGGAAAGACCATCGCTGAGCCGCTGGCGGAGTGCGGCGTGTTCCCCGCCATGGTGGTTCAGATGATCTCGGTCGGTGAGGCGACCGGCGCCATGGACACCATGCTGAACAAGATCGCCGATTTCTACGACGACGAGGTGGACGACGCGGTCGGCGCCATGACTGCCATGATGGAGCCTTTGCTCATGGTGTTCCTGGGGACCACGGTCGGCGGTCTGGTCATCGCCATGTACCTGCCGATCTTCAAACTGGCGGGCGCGGTCGGCGGTTAGCTGGATGCAAGATCGCAAAAGGATCGGCTGGTTCATTCTGCTTCGGGTTGTCGTGATCTCCTTTTTCCTGATCTCCAACCTGGTCTTTGGCTTGAATTTTCAGGAAACGACGGCTGAGGGGGCCCGCTCGGTGCTGGTCCAGCTGGTGCTGGCGACCTACCTCTTCTCCCTCGGCTCCTTCGCGGTGCTGAAGTTCACCTCCCGGCAGATCCGCACCCTGTGCTACGCCCAGATCGTTTGGGACCTCCTGCTGGTGACGACCCTGATTCTCGTCACCGGCGGGGTCAATTCACCCTACGCCTTTCTCTACTTTCTCTCCATTATCTCCGCCAGCGTGCTTTTAGCGCGCTCCGAGTCGTATTACACCGCCTCGTTGTGCGTCATCCTTTACGGGGCGATTCTCGATTTCCAGTACTACGGCAGGCTCTCGCAGCTAGGGCTCGACCCGCTGCCGGCCCAGGTTCACGGGGCCGGCTACATCTTCTACCTGATCTTTCTCTACTGCACCTCCTTTTATCTGACCGCCTTTCTGGCCGGAAACCTCTCGGAGCGCGCCAGGAGAAGCGAAAGTGCCCTGCAGGAAAAGGCGATCGATTACGATGAACTGGAGCGCCTGAACAGTTCCATCGTCTCCACCATTGACAGCGGGCTTTTGACCATCAACCAAGAGGCCCGGATCCGTGTCTTCAACCGCCACGCCGAGCTGCTGACCGGTATTTCCCAAAGAGAGGCCTACAACCGCGAGTTGAGCGAGGTGTTTCCCGGCCTGTCTCACTTTGCCGATGCCAGGTTCGGCGTGGTGCAGGGGGAGTTCGAGCACCTGGACCAGGGGGGCGAGCAGATGCTGCTCTCCTTCAAGTCCGTCCCTTTGACCGGCAAGGACGGCGGTGTGCTCGGCGCCATCCTCGACCTGCGCGACCTGACCCAGATTAAACGGATGACGGAAGAGCTGAAAAGGGCCGACCGGCTCGCAGCGATAGGCGAGCTTTCCGCGCGCATGGCCCACGAGATACGGAACCCGCTTGCCGCCATCAGCGGTTCGGTGCAGCTGGTGGCGCTCAGACAGTGGGTCGACGACAAGGACAAACGTCTCTTCTCCATCATTATCAGGGAGACCGACCGCTTGGACGGCCTGTTGCGCGATTTCCTTTTCTACGCCAAACCGACTCCCCCCACCAAGGTGGCGCTCCCCCTGCGGCAGATGATTGCGGAATTGAGCCCGCTACTCTCCCAGGACCCACGACTAGAGGGAGTCAGCATCGAAAATGGCGTTCCCGAGGAGATCGTCGTCGTCTTTGACCGCGACCAGTGCAAGCAGGTCTTCTGGAACCTGCTGGTGAACGGAGCGGAGGCGATCCTCGGCGCGGGGCGTCTGGTCATCAAGGCCGACCTGCAACGGGCGGCCGGACCCGGCGATCGCGACCAGGTGCTGATCCGGGTCACGGACAGCGGTCAGGGGATGAGCCTGGCCAACGCCAAGAAGGTGTTTGATCCCTTTTTCACCACCAAAAAGGGGGGGACGGGACTCGGGCTCGCGACGGTGTACCGGATCGTCGAGGCCCACGGCGGGCGGATCACCGTGGCAAGCGAAGAGGGTCACGGCACCACCATCAGCCTCTACCTGCCGGCGTAAGGCAGGGGCTTGGGGCTAGGGACTAGGGCTCTGATTGCATTTGAGGACCTCCCGAAGATCCCTGGTGGTAAAGATTTAACTGGCCCCCAGTCCCTAGTCCCTAATCTCTGTATTTAAACGAGGACGTATGCCTACCAAGATTCTGGTTGTCGATGACGAACTGAGCATGCGCGAGTTTCTGGCGATTCTCCTCGAGGGTGAGGGGTATCAGGTGGACCAGGCTGAGTGCGCCGAGGATGCCCTGCGCTGCATGGAGCAGGGGCGCTACGATCTGGTCATCTCGGACGTCAGCATGCCCGGGCTTGACGGCATTGAGCTCCTGTCCAGGATCAAGACTCTGGCACCCGAGACCGCCGTGCTGATGATCACTGCCTACACTACCGCTGAACAGGCGGTCGAGGCGATGAAACTGGGCGCTTACGACTATATCGGTAAACCCTTCAAGGTGGAGGAGGTAAAGCTGCTCGTTGCCAATGCCCTGGAAAAACGCTGTCTGGTCCAGGAGAACAAGCGCCTGAAGGCGGAGGTGCAGGAGCGCTTCAGCTTCAGCGGGCTGATCGGCAAGAGTAAGCAGATGCGCGACGTCTATGACCTGATCGCCAAGGTCGCCGACAGCATGGCGAACATCCTGATCCTGGGCGAGAGCGGCACCGGAAAGGAACTCGCCGCGAAGGCGATCCACTACAACAGTCCGCGCCGCGACCGCTGCTTTCTCGCCGTTAACTGCGGCGCCATCCCCGAGACCCTTATCGAGAGCGAACTGTTCGGTCACACCAAGGGCTCCTTCACCGGCGCCTTCAGCGACCGGCCGGGGCTCTTCGAGCAGGCCGAAGGGGGCACCCTCTTCCTCGACGAGATCGGCGAGGTTCCGCTCCAGCTCCAGGCGAAGCTCCTGCGGGTACTGCAGGAGCGCGAGTTTCGCAGGGTGGGCGGAAGTGCCCCCCTGAAGGCTGACGTCAGGATCGTTGCCGCCTCCAACCGCAACCTCGAGGAGCAGGTGCAGGAGGGGACCTTCCGCGAGGACCTCTTCTACCGGTTAAACGTGGTGCAGGTCAGGATGCCGGCGTTGCGCGAGCGGGGCGAAGACATCCTGCCCCTGGTCGAGCACTTCTACAAAAAGTTCGCCCTCTGGTCGGGAAGCGGCGAAATCGTCACCCAGGAGGCGGCCATAGCGCTCTACAATTACCCCTTCCCGGGGAACGTGCGGGAGCTTGAGAACCTGGTGGAGCGCTGCGTGGTGCTCGGAAGCCGGATCATCACCGCGGATTGCCTCCCCCCCAAGGTGCGCAACTTTGCCCCGGTTACGGCTCCGCTTGACCTGGTCACCATACCCCCCGACGGCATGGATCTGCAGGCCTATCTGGACACCCTGGAAAGCAGGCTCCTGGTGCAGGCCCTGGAGAAGAGCGGCGGGGTGAAGAAAAAGGCCGCGGCGCTCCTCGGCATGACCTTTCGCTCCTTTCGCTACCGGTTGGCAAAATTCGGCATGGACGACGAATAGTGACAAAAAACGTCACCGGTTTTGCCGCACTTGGTCCCTTTTTTCGGCGCAAAATCCATCCCTGCTACCGTGACGGTTTGATTCGTTCGATAATTCAGGCTGTTACGGTGTTTTCTTTTTTTGGCATGTGACTTGCTAATTAATGAGATGTCTTGTTTGAGAGAGTTTAGGTCGGTCCCACGCCGGGTCGATCCCACAGGAAGAAAACACCAACGAAAGGAGAGATTAAATGTTAAACAAACTGAGAAGCAACAAGGGGTTCACCCTGATCGAGCTCTTGATCGTTGTCGCGATCATCGGCATCCTGGCCGCAATTGCCATTCCGCAGTTCTCCTCCTACCGCGCCAAGGCGTTCAACACGGCAGCCAACGCTGACCTGAAGAACATGAAGACCGGCATGGAAGCTTACATGGCTGACAACCAGGTGTACCCTGCGCAGCTCAACTACATTTAATATTTAAGGGGATATACGATGAAAAAAATAGCCATTTTTGCCTCCATGGTTCTGCTTTACGCCTCTTCAGCATTTGCCGGATCCGCAGCAAGCGCTACATTGACCTTCGGCGGCGCTGCCGTTTACGGCGGCCTGGCCAACGTGGGCGCCACCTTCCCTTTGATCGGGAAAACCTCCACCAACGTCGGCTTCGGCTGGTTTTGCGACCCTACCAGCTATGCCATTGAAACCCAGCACAAGAGCGGCACCAAGGCTTTCGGCACTGCAGCTGATGCAACCTCCATCTTTCAGATTACTGTGACAACAGTTGGAACTCCGATGTCCCCGGGCACCTGGTCCTCCAACTCCACAACCTTCACTGGCAACACCAACTGGACAACGATGTAGTCTTTGCTCCATATCGGTTAATGAAGCGGAATGTTTCGGCATTCCGCTTTTTTTGGGTCAATCAATGGATAAGCACGTTAAAACGAGTACCAGCATACTGTTTCTTTGTTTTGTCGTCCTCGGTGTTTTTTATCCGGCAATCTTCGCGCCGTTAAATTCCCTTGACGACCCGGGCATGTATGACTATCTGTTGAATACCGACAACTTCACCTTTCACAGCATCTTTGACGTCGGCGGCGGCAACTACTACCGGCCGATTCTGACCGCTTCCTACATGATGGACAAGTATGTCTGGGGGCTCGAAGAGAGCTTCATGCATCTGGAAAATATCGTTTTCCACCTGCTCAATACCTTACTGGTTTTTGCCATCGCCCGGAAGGCTGCCAAGCTGCAGGGAATGGGCTCCGGCGTCGCACCGCTACTCGCCGCGCTTTTCTTCGCGATACACCCACTTAATACCGAAGTCGTTGACTGGGTCGCCGGCCGGACCGATTTATTGGCCGGATTTTTTGTCTTCCTGGCCGTCTGGCTGCTGCTGCGGGAGTCCAGCAACTTTGTGGTGAGTATCCTGGCCGCGCTTTGCATGCTGGTTGGCTGCCTGGCAAAGGAAACGGCCATTTTTTTCCTGCCTGCCGCCATGCTGCTTCCCTTCTTTGTCCCCGGCGCCAACGGCAAAATCCCCCTTCGCTCAGCTTTGCGGCACAACGTCCCTCACGTGCTGGTTTTCCTGCTCTCCGGCGCTGCTTATTTCGGGTTTCGCTCCGGGGCTTTCAGCCACGGTGATGCCGGTGTCGTCCGGGTATTAAGTCATGTCGGGGGGCATGAGAGTGCGGGGCTGCTGTCTACTTTGCGGCTGGTTTTCAAGGCCGCCGGTTTTTACCTGAAAAAGCTTTTTCTGCCGTTCCCGCTCAATTTTGGGATCACCCACGTCTCCGACCTTTATCTGCCGCTCGGAATTGTCCTCTTTGCCTTTTTAATCTGGCTGCTGACCCGACGCAGTTTACCGGCCTACTTCATCCTCTGTGCCGCCGCCATTGGTTCCTCGGCGCTGCTGGTCCCCTTGCTGAGGCTGACCTGGACGCCGCTGGCCGAGCGTTACATGTACATCCCTCTCCCTTTTTTCCTCATGGGGTTGACCTTCGCGGTCCTCCAGTGGAAAAAACGGGAGCGCTACCGCTTCGCCCTGATCGGGATCTGCTGCTCCGTTGCCGTGCTGTTTGCCTACGGCACGGCAAAGCGCACCATCCTTTGGCAGGACAACCTGGCTTTGTACCAGGATACCCTGCGGCAATCGCCGGATCTGCTGGCGGCACAAAACCAGCTTGCCACCGCCCTCTACGATAAAGGTGCCAACCAGGAAGCCAACGGCATCCTGGCCTCTTTTCAGATTACCAAGGATCTCATCAATCCCGAGCTTGCCCTGATCAGCAAGTCGGCGGCTTATGCCAACCGCGGTGATTACCCCGCCGCCAGGGGCTTGTTGAACCAGGCTCTGGAAAAACCGGGCAAACAGGAGGTGGCGATTTGCCGCCGCTTGCTCAAGCTGTACGACCTCGAGGTCCAGAAAGGCGACACCCGGGACGCACTGGCATATCCGGGGCGGATACGCTTATTGGCCCGTCTCTACACCATTACCGGTGACCCCTTTTATCTTTACCGCCTCGGTCAGTTCCATATGTACCAGAAGGAACGCAGCCTGGCCCAGACCGCCTTCAGTCAAGCCGCTGCCCAGGCGCCACTCGACGCCATCTATCGCAAGCCTGCGCAGAAGTTGTCCCTCGCACTGGCCAAACCTGACCGGAACCGGGCAGCAGGAGAACAGCAATAATGAATTCCATCATCGGAGTGACCCTGAAAGGGATTTTTCGCGATCGCGTATTCCAGGGGATACTGACGGCCGCTCTGGCGTTCCTGGCGATTCCGTCGGTCGCCACGCTTTCCATGCGGCAGGTGACCGAGCTCTCCATCACCCTCTCCCTGTCGCTGGTCTCCTTTATCCTGCTGCTATTGGCGGTGTTTCTCGGGGGGACTTCGCTTTGGAAGGATATCGAGCGGCGCTACACCTTCAGCGTGCTATCGCTGCCGGTCACCAGGTCCGGCTACCTCTTCGGCCGCTTTGCCGGCATCGCCATTTTCCTGGTGCTGGCCGCGGCCGTCCTTGGCTGCGCCGCACTGCTGGTCGTGGCGTTTGTCTCCGGGGGGTATCCTCCTGACCGGCCGGTCGCCTGGGGGGCTCTGGTCGCCGCTATCGGTTTCGACGCGCTGAAGTACATCCTGCTGGTGGCCTTCGCCGTGCTCTTTTCCTCGGTGAGCACCTCGTTCTTTCTCCCGATTTTCGGCACTATCGCCATCTTCCTGGTGGGCGGCGCCACCCAGCAGGTTTACGATTACGTGCATTCCGCCACGGGGCAGACGCTGCCGCCGCAGTTGCGCCAGCTTGCCAGCGTGCTCTACTACGCGCTCCCCAATTTTTCCGCTTTCGACCTCAAGGTAAACGCCATCTACGCGCTTCCGGTCGCCGGCCGCGGACTGCTCCTGACCGGCGGTTATTTCCTCATCTACAGCAGCTTCGTGCTGGTTGCCGCCGCCGCGATCTTTTCGCGCCGGGAAATGAAGTAGGTGCCCGCCGTGAAACTGCGCTACCACTTTTTCTCCCTGGCACTGCTCCTGGCGCTCTACCTCGCGTTCCTGGCGCCCTTCACCGCCTTCATGCACAACAAGCCGGTCGCCGAGAAGCTCGGCATCATACCGCGCGCCGAGGTGCTGCAGTACCTTTCCGCAGACCAGAAGCAGCTGGTGGCGGCCTCGGTCGTTGCCAAGGTGGTCCTTTATTTCGGCGGCATGTTCATGAAGAATCCGGCCGAGATTACCGAGCCGCCCGACTTCCCCGCCATGTCGCGCACCATCCACGCCGCCTTGAAGGTCGACCCCTACAACATGGACGGCTACTATTTCGCCCAGGCGGTGCTGGTGTGGGACGTCAAGCAGTACAAGATCGCTAATGACCTCCTGGAGTACGGCATGAAATACCGGACCTGGGACTGGTCCCTGCCCAATTTCGCCGGATTCAACTACGCCTACTTCCTGAAGGATTACAACAAGGCGGCGCAGATGTACCAGCGTGTCGCCGAATTGACGGGAAATGCGGCCTCCATCTCTCTGGCCGGCCGCTATCTGCAGCAGGCAGGGAAGACCGAACTGGCCATTACCTACCTGAGCGAGATGGCAAAAGGCGCCCGCGACCCCGCCATCCGGAAGAACTTCCAGATCCGTTTGCAGGCCTTTCGGGAGGTGCTGGAGGTCGAAAAAGCGCGGGATCGCTTCAAGGCGGAACGGGGAGCGCTCCCCGCCCGGATCGAAGAGCTGGTTGCCGCCGGCTACCTGACGGAGCTGCCGGTTGACCCCTACGGGGGAACCTTCTACCTGGAGGGCGACGGGACCGTCGCCACCACCAGCAAGTTTTCCATCGCCGGTGGCGAGCAAGCAAGAAAAAAGGGAAAATGATATGGGAAGTGACAAAACTCGCGAACTACCTGCGATTGCCATTGAAAATCTGGTCAAAACCTACCCCGGAAAGAAGCGCACCCGGGTCGAGGCGCTGAAGGGGATCTCGCTCTCCGTCGGGGCAGGGGAGGTCTTCGGGTTTCTCGGGCCCAACGGCGCCGGGAAGAGCACCACCATCAAGTGCCTGGTCGGCCTGATAGAGCCCAGCTCCGGGAGCGCCCGCATCAAGGGGGTCTCCATCGGCACGGTCGAATCCCGGCGCGCCATCGGGTACCTGCCGGAGAATCCGGCCTTCTACGACTACCTGAGTGCCCTGGAGTATCTCAAGTTCGTCGGCAAAAGTTTCGGCATGCCGGCGGAGCAGCTCTCGGCCCGCTGCGACGAAGTCCTGCATCAGCTTGACCTGTGGGATTCCCGCAAGCGCTCCATCCGCGGCTACAGCAAAGGGATGGTGCAGCGGCTCGGCATCGCCCAGACGCTACTGCACGACCCCGATCTCTACATCCTCGACGAGCCGATGAGCGGACTCGACCCGATCGGGCGTGCGCTGGTGAAAGATATCATTCTCGAACTTAAAAGGCGGGGGAAGTCGGTTTTTTTCAGCACCCACATCACCTCGGACGTCGAGAGCGTGTGCGACCGGGTCGGGATCATCCTGGACGGCGAGCTGCAGAGCGTCGAAAAGGTCGACACCATCATGGCGGAGGGGGTCCTCGGCTACACCCTGACCCTTAAGGGAGTCGAGGCGGATACCGAGCGCTACGTGCCGAAGGAGGAACTGCCCCAGGCCATGCGCGAGATCCAGTCCTCGGGTTGCGAGATCAGCCTGATCGAGCCGAAACGCAAAAGCCTCGAGGACTTTTTCCTGGACATCGTACGGGCAAAGGGGCGCTAGCAGCGCTCCCCGCCCGGGTTACTTGCGGATGGCGGCAAGCTTTTGGGCATTGGCGCATCCCTCTTTCGAGCCGAGTTCGCACGCCTTTTTGAAGTCGGCCTGTGCGTTTTTGGCGAGCTTCTTGCCGATGTAGGCGACGCCGCGGTTATTGTAGGCTTCCGCGTAATCGGCCTTCAGGGCGATGGCGTGGGTGAGGTCAGCGATGGCCTTGTCGAGGTCGCCGTGCTGCTTATAGGCGCGCCCCCGGACGAAGTAGAGCGGTGCCGTTTTGGGCTTGAGGGCGATCGCCTGACTGTAGTAGCTGATCGCCTGGTCCAGCTTCCCCTGCTTGTTGGCCTCGACCCCCTGGCGGTAGAACTTCTGGTAGTCCGGTTCGGCTGCGCGGGCCGTCCCGCACAAAGAGATGAGACAGGTGAGGCAAGCGATTGACGTAACGAGCTTCATGATAACCTCCTTTATGGAAAGCTGGGAATATACTAAAAGCCGACAAAATTCTCTACTCTTAAATGTCCCGGGGGCCAAAGCGATCCCCGCCCGGACTTAGCAGTACGGCGCTCAAGCCAGGTGGCGCGGAAGTAACGCAGACCGGCTCCGACATCCGCTACAGTGAGGTATCTTTCTATTTTGGATCTTACCGCATGCCTTAAACTCCTTCGCCCGACCCAGTGGCTGAAGAACCTCATGCTCTATTTCCCCCCGTTTCTCGGTGGTCTCCTGCTGCAACCGGGCCTTTTTGCCAAGGGGGTCGTTCCCTTTGCCTCGTTTTGCCTGGGAAGTAGCGCGACCTATGTGCTAAACGACCTGCTGGACCGGCACAACGACTCCCTGCATCCTAAAAAGAAGTATCGGCCGATCCCCTCCGGGCGGGTCTCGCTGCCGCTGGCCGCCGGCCTGGCACTTTGCTGCCTGGCGGGGGCTCTCTGGCTCGCCTGGGTGGTGTCCGCCAGCTTCCTGCAGCTGCTGCTGGCCTACCTTGTCATCTCCACCTGCTACTCCCTGAAACTGAAGGAACTGCCGGTTGTCGATCTCTTCTGCATCTCCGCCGGGTTCCTGATGCGGCTGGAGGCCGGCGGGGAAGCCTTCGGCATCGCCATCACCGACTGGCTCTTTCTCTCGGTATTCCTGCTGGCGATCTTTCTCTCCACCGGGAAGCGTCTGGGGGAGAAACAGGCGCTGGGGAGCGGGGCAGGGGGGCACCGTAAGGCGCTCCTGAGCTACCCGGAAGGGTTTCTGCAGGGCACCATGTACATGACCGGCGGGGCGGTGCTGGTGACCTATACCCAGTACGTCATAGCCCGGCACGTCATGATCTACACCGTGCCGCTTTGCTGCTTTGGCCTGATGCGCTTCATCATGCGGGTGCAAAGCGGGCAGGGGGGGGACCCGACCGAGTCCCTTTTGAAGGACCTGCCGCTTTTTATTGTGGGGCTTTTGTGGGCGGCTATGATAGGATGGGGCCTCTATGCTCGCTGATTCCGGTAAGTTGGAACCTCAGACGACCCAAGGAAAGCTTACGGGACGCGCCTGAACGGCGCCGCTTTCCGGTGGCCTCGAAAAAACAACAGGTGGTGCATGCGCGAGGCTTTGGCCAAATTTTTCTACCAGCGGTTCCCCTTCGATCTGCGCGGCGATTGCCAGGTGCCGCCGTCTTGCGACGGGATCAAGCTTTCCTGCATCATCAATTTCTATGGCAGGCTGGATCTTTTGTCCGGAATCCTCTGTTCTTTGGTCCAGCAGGACCTCCCGCGGGACCGCTTCGAGGTGGTGCTGGTCGAGGACCGCGGCGGCACCGAGGCGGGGCGCGCCTTGGCGCAGCAGTTCTCCGCTTCCCTGCCTGTCGTTTATGCGCCGCTCACGCGCAATTTCGGCTCCATGGGAACCTCGCGCAACCACGGCGTCGCCCACTCCCGGGGCGACCTGCTCCTTTTCCTGGACGACGACACGGTCCTTTTGCAGCCGGACTTCCTGAGCACCCTTTTGGGCGAGTTTTCCCGCCATCCGGAGGTCGATGCGCTGGTGCCGCGGGGGAGGGCGAGCTTCTCCCTGATACGGGGACGATACGACTTCCACGAGACCTTCTTCATGACTAGCCGCTGCACTGCCTACCGGCGCGGCGTCATCTCGGACCTCGGCGGGTTCGTCGACCAGTTCATCGGCCAGGAAGACGTGGAGTTCGTGATCCGCTTCCTACTAAGCGGTCGCTGCAGCCTCAACTGCGCCGGACTCGAATACTTCCACCCGCCGCTTTTGGTGGGAAACTTCCGCAAGCCCATGGCGGTCGGGCAGTCGTTTTTCCAGCTGCACCGCAGATATCCCGTTTTGCTCTGGCTGGCGGTGCTGGCCAACTGCTCGCGCCACGCTCCGCTCTATCTGCTGCCGGGGCGCCGCAACCGGGAAATGGGCCGCTTCGGCATAGGTTTCCTGGCGGGGGTACTGGCGTCACTGTTCAAGAAGAAGGGGTTCCAGTACGGCTGACATGGCTCTACAGCAAGAAATCATCATAAAGCCCGGCATGGGTGCTATCCATTACTGGCGGGAGCTCTGGCGCTACCGCGAGCTCTTTTTCTTCCTCGCCTGGCGCGACATCCTGGTGCGCTACAAGCAGACCGCGATCGGGGTTGCCTGGAGCGTGATACGACCGCTGGCGACCATGCTGGTCTTCTCCGTGGTATTCGGCAGGCTCGCCAAGCTCCCCTCCAACGGAGTTCCCTATCCGGTCATGGTCTATGCGGCAATGCTCCCCTGGCAGTTCTTCGCCAATGCGCTCGCCGAGAGCAGCAATTCGCTCATCGATAATGCGAACCTGCTCACCAAGGTCTATTTCCCGAGGCTGATCGTCCCCGCCAGCGCCGTTATCGTGAGCCTGGTGGATTTCCTGATCTCCTGTGTCATCCTTTGCGGCATCATGGCCTGGTACCGCTTCGTTCCCGACCTGAAGATCCTGCTGCTTCCCCTCTTTTTGCTGATGGCGTTCTTCGTCTCTTTCGGCGCGGGGCTCTGGCTCTCGGCGCTCAACGTAAAGTATCGCGATTTTCGCTATGTGGTTCCTTTCCTGGTCCAGTTCGGGCTCTATATCTCTCCGGTGGGATTCTCCAGCGCCATCGTCCCCGAGCAGTGGCGTTTCTGGTACTTCCTGAACCCGATGGTCGGCGTCATCGACGGTTTCCGCTGGGCCATCCTCGGAGGTGCCTTCTCGGTGAACTGGCCCGGGTTCCTGCTTTCGAGCGCCTTGGTGGTCTTGATCTTCCTGGGTGGGGTGGCGTACTTCCGGCGCATGGAGCGCAGCTTCGCGGACGTCGTTTAGCCTCCTGGCACGTCATCCCAAAGGATAGAGATACATGTCAAACGTCATCAGCATCGAAAACCTCGGCAAGAAATATCTCCTGAGCCACCGGTCGGAGCGCGGTTCCTATGTGGCGTTGCGCGATGTTTTGGCCGACGGCGCCAGGCAGCTGGGCCGCCGCCTGCTGGGGCGCTCCGGCGCGGCTGGTGCGCGCCAGCCGCAGGAGGAATTCTGGGCGCTCCAGGAGCTGAACTTCGAGGTGCAGCAGGGGGACCGCATCGGCATCATTGGCCGCAACGGTGCCGGAAAGTCAACGCTGCTGAAGATCCTGAGCCGCATCACCGAGCCCACCACAGGCTCGGTGCGCATCAGGGGAAGGGTGGCGAGCCTTTTGGAGGTGGGTACCGGATTTCACCCCGAGCTGACCGGGCGCGAGAACATCTTTCTCAACGGTGCCATCATGGGGATGAGCCGGGTCGAAATCGCCAGGAAGTTCGATCAGATCGTCGATTTTGCCGAGATAGAGCGCTTTCTCGATACCCCGGTGAAGCGCTACTCCTCGGGGATGTACGTGCGGCTCGCCTTTGCGGTCGCGGCTTTTCTGGAACCGGAGGTGCTGATTGTCGATGAGGTGCTGGCAGTGGGCGATGCCCAGTTTCAGAAGAAGTGTCTGGGGCGGATGAAAGAGGTCGGTCGTGAAGGGCGCACGGTGCTCTTTGTCAGCCACAACATGGATTTCATAAAATTACTCTGCAGCAGCGGAATCCTGCTCCATGGGGGGCGGAACCTTTATTCGGGAGAGGTTGATAGCGCCATAGCGAAGTATGAATCACTCATGACAGACAGTGTCTATGTCGGAGACCGGGGCTCGGACGTGGTTTATCAAAACGAGGCCGTGAATAGCGATGCCTTCGATATTATTCAGGTTAAAATCTGCGACAAAAAAGACCAGCCCATCTCCCAGGTAAACACTTTCGACAGTTTCAAATTCAGGGTCAAGTTCCACTCGCCCGACTGCTATGAATCGAAATCGGCTGCGCTTTTTGTCAGTAATCTCAACAGGCGCCCCCTGCTGAGGCTCGCGATGTACCCTTACTCTCCCTTTACCATGCACTGCAAGAAGGGGACTAACGAGTTTATCTGCCAGCTGGAAAAGATTCCCTTACCAGCCGGCACCTATCTCCTTATTTTCGGCATCTGCGAGTCCCAGACCGGAGAATGGCTCTTCGAAAGAGACCTTTGTCCCTTTGAAATCGGCACCACTGACATCTACCAAAGCGGCGTCCCCCCGACTGACAAATTATGCGTGGCAGTCAGTGATTATTTCTGGACGGGTGTCTAAAGGGGTCTCAGCGCAATGAAAATAGCCTTTCTTCCTCTGGGGACTGAAACTGCGCCAAGCTCCCGGATTCGTATTTTCACCCTGCACCGGGCTCTGGTCAGGGGCGGAGTTGACTCGGCTATCGGCTACCATCCGGATGCCGATGTCGTCTGCATCCAGAAGAAGGTCAACAGGGAGATTTTCAGCCTGGCGCAGCAAGCCAAAAGGGCGGGAAAGCTGGTTGTTTACGATGTCGACGATTTCGGCGATGCCTTGGATTACTGCTGTTCTCCCCGATATTTACGGAAGATGCTGAAGCTGGCGCATCTGGTAACCACCGATACCCTGGGGCACTTAAGCTATCTGGTCGACAATTTCGGAAATGAAAATATCTTTATTGTCCCGGACTGTGTCGATTATTTCCCTGAACGGTGCGTCAGGCCCGCTCCTGCCAGTGATGGAGAACTGAGAATACTCTGGTTTGGCAGCATCCGTAATATTTTCCTTTTCGAAAAATATGCCGCCGTGCTGTCAAGTATCCCGCACACCAAAATTGTCGTCGCCACCGCAATCGATGCAGAGTTGCAGCAGAAATATCCTGAGATCGAATTTGTGCCCTGGTCACTGGACGGTTTTGTCGACATCCTGCAAGGGTGCCACCTGTCCTGTCTCATGCATGACGGCTCCGAGATAGATAAAGCGAAAAGCAACAACAAGATGATAACCAGCATCGCCTGGGGGGTGCCGGCCGTCGTGTCGGATACTCCCGATTATGCGCGCACTGCAGCGGAACTCGGAGTGGAATACGCGACCTTCTCCGGAATCGATGACCTGAAGGATGCGGTCGAACTGTTGCGCCACCGCGACCAAAGAGACAACTATTTAGAGACCGTACAGGATATGGTGTGGGCAAAATACTCTCCCGATGCTATAAAGGACGTGTTCCTAGCATTGGTTGAAAGGAAGTTGAGAGATCTGCCGGTCCTTACTCAGTCGCCTCTCGCTTCGTTGTATGACGTTATTTCCAAATTTTGCCAGAGTAAGTTCAACTGACACCTGTTTGGTGGTTTAAACAGATGGTGATGCCCGTGGGCCTTTTTTGAACTGTAAACCAACCAATAAATACAGCTTCAGTAGCTAAGAGGTGCTTGATGATACAACTTTTTAAGCCGTACGTTTCCGAAGAGGCTATAGCCTCGGTATGTGACGTTTTGCGTTCGGGGTGGATCGGGCTGGGACCCAAGACGGAGGAATTCGAAAAACGCTTTGCCGAGTATGTCGGCTGCAAATATGCCGTTGGCGTCAATTCGGCGACGGCGGCTCTGCACCTGGCGCTGATAGTTGCAGGCGTCGGAGCAGGCGATGAGGTGTTGACTACCCCCATGACCTTTGTCTCAACCAATCACGCAATCCTGTACCAGCAGGCTGAACCGGTTTTCGTCGATGTCGAGGAAGGCACCCTTAATATCGACCTGGACAAAGCCGAGGAACTGGTAACGCCGCGCACCAAGGCCATCATTGCCGTCCATTACGGTGGAAACCCGGTCAATATCTCGCGCCTGTACCAGTTCGCCGAGAAGCACGGCCTGAAGGTGATAGAGGACGCGGCTCACGCCTGCGGAGCGTCTTTCCAGGGGCGGAAAGTCGGCTCGTTCGGGCTGACCTGTTTTTCCTTCCATGCGGTGAAAAATCTGCCGACGGGTGACGGAGGGATGGTTACCACGGAAGACCAGGAGGTTTACCAGCATTTACTGAGATTGCGCTGGGTGGGGATTGACAAGACGACTTTCGAACGCAATGCCGGGAAGTACCAGTGGGAATACGATGTTAAAGAGCTGGGATATAAATACCATATCAACGACATAGCTTCCGCAATGGGCATTGAACACCTGAGGATGCTGGATACCTGGAACGAAAGGCGCCAGGAGATTGTCACCAACTACCGTGCGCTATTGTCCGATATCCCCCGCGAGATACTTTCTTTTACCGATCAGGCTTCCGATGTTCAGTCATCGAACCATTTGTGCGTTATTCGGGTCAAAAATCGTGACACCGTGGTCGACGAGCTCAAGAAAAGAAATATCGGCGTCGGAGTTCATTACAAGCCAAACCACCTCTACGAAACCTATCGCAATTGCCGGCGCGGCGACCTGAGCGTGGCTGAAAAAGTATATGGCGAAGTCATCAGCCTTCCCCTGCATCTACAGCTGAGCGATGCTGATGTCGCAGAAGTATGTCAGGCCCTGCGCGAAATCCTTTGCTGAAATCGCACCGGCTGTACGAGCAGGGGTCCGTAAGCGGCGTAGCCGGTGTCTAACCACCCGGCGCCTGTCGTTGCCGGTCTTCTCTGGAGTCTTTTGTGGAACCTTTAGTAAGGATAGATCTAGCACGCATGATGGCTGACGGCGAAGCCATCGTCCTGGAACTGGGCTGTGGCAACAACCCGGTCAAGGGAAGGATCAATATCGACCGTCTGGACCTCCCGAGCGTCGACATCGTGACGGACATCGAAAAAGGTTTCCCCTTTCTCCCCGACTCCTCCGTTGATGAAATTCATTCCAACAGTTTCTTTGAACATATAGAGAACTTTGAAGGCCTGATGGGGGAGGTGGTCAGGGTCTTGAAAAAGGGCGGGAAATGCAGCCTTTCCGTGCCGCATTTTTCCAATCCTTACTTCTATTCGGATTATACCCACCACAAGTTTTTCGGGCTCTACACCTTTTATTATTTTGTTGACGAGCAGTACCAGTTGCATAGGAAGGTCCCGACCTTTTATACCGGGATCAGAATAAGGGTTGAGTCGGTCAAATATGTATTCTCCAGCTCGTTTCGCTATCGTTTCTGGTTGAAGCGAAAGCTGGGGGCCATCGTAAATTCCAGTACCTTCATGCAGGAACTGTATGAGGAAAACCTGTGCCATCTGCTCCCCTGCTATGCCTTGGAAGTAGTGTTCACGCCCGACAAGTGACCCTGTTCCATTGAATCCCGGCACGGCAGCAGGCCTGGATGACCAAACAGAATCAGAAGGGAATGGGATGAATCCTAACGAAATGTCCATTGGTGACCTGGTAGATTACGCACCCCCCCTTTGCTTTGAGGAGGATTTTCCCTTTGTCTGGCAGATGACCCGGGCGGAGCGCTTCTGCTTTCTGCACCTGATCAAGCAGTTCAAGCCTGAACTGGCTCTTGAAATAGGGACCTCGAAAGGCGGGAGCCTGCAGGTGCTGTCCCGGTATGCGGCAGAGGTCATCTCCATCGACATCGACCCGGCGGTCGAGGCGGCTCTCACGGGAGCTTTCCCGAACGTCGCCTTCAGGTCCGGAGACTCCACGGAACTGCTCCCTCTGGTGGTAAAGGAAATAAACCAAAGCGGCAAAAGCCTCGGGTTCGTGCTGATTGACGGGGACCACTCGGAGAGCGGTGTCAGGCGCGACATCAACGCGGTGCTGCAATTGAAACCGAAGCGTCCCATCGCGGTCGTGCTGCACGACAGCTTCCATCCCCCCTGCAGGGAGGGGATGCTGACTGCAGCCTGGGCCGACTGCCCCTATGTTCATTATGTCGAACTCGATTTCGTCGGAGGCATCTTCGTGCCGGGACGCGCGACCGTGGACGGCTCGATGGTAAGTGGATTGGGGTTTGCCCTGCTGCTTCCGGAAAAAAGGGCGGGAGAACTGAAAATTCTTCAGTCTCAAAGCCATAAATTCCAGATCGTGCGGCGCTTTGCCGGCAGGTCGAATTTCCTGAAGCGTGACTTTGTCAGCCTGCTTCTTAATCCGCTCCGGCGCGCCAAAACAAAGTTGCAGGGTCTTTTCGGTTAAAACTGTGGGATCGCCGCAGCCGTCGTGCCTCAGCGGGTGCTCCGGGCTGAGTCGCACCGCGAGGGGCGTGGAGTCCGACCGGGGACAAGAAATGGAGTAAGGAGGCATAATGCAATTTACCGCACATAACATACTGCTGGGTGACGGCTCAAGTACCATGGAAGGTGTCCCCCTTTTGCGCGATCTTCAGACCTGGAAAGCCATGCAGCGTACCGTTGATTTGCATTTTGCCAAGCAAAATCGCGGCAGCGTCCGGGTTGCGGACCTTGGTTGCCTGGAGGGAGGCTACGCCGTAGAGTTCGCCCGGCAGGGTTTCGATGTCACGGGCATCGAGGCGCGCCAGGAGAACATAGATAAGTGCAATTACGCGGCAGGCCGGCTTTCCTTGCCCAATTTGAAGTTTGCCCGGGATGACGTGAAAAACCTGGCTAAATACGGCGAATTCGACGTGATTTTTTGCGGCGGACTGCTCTATCACCTCGACAAACCGGTTGAATTCATCAACCTTTTGGGCCGATTGACCAAGAAGCTATTGTTCCTGAACACCCATTACGCTCTCCCCGTCGACCCGCTCTACGACTGTTCCGCTCCGGTCCGTTTCCTGAGGGACAAGGTCTTAGGTAAAGTGCTGAAGCCGGCAAAAAACAACTACCGGCTCTCCAGGATTGCCACCAATGAAAATATAGAGGGCCGCTGGTTTCATGAATATGCCGAAGAGGCACCTCGTGACCTGGTTGAAAGGAGTCACTGGACGGCATACAGTAATAGCCGCTCCTTCTGGCCTACCGAGAAATATCTTCTGCAAGTCCTCAAGGAAAGCGGTTTTCCGATACTGTACCAGCAATGTGACTTTCTGGAAGATTATATAACCGACAACTATATCGAGCGCTGCAACAGGAACCTTTATGTCTGTCTCAAGGAAACTGTTCTTGCCTGATCCCGCTGGATCGAACAGCGCCGGAAAGCGGGCAGGCGCCTGCGCCGGGTCCCGCCAGGCACCCTCGGGTGCGGGTGAGCCCGCGTGTGCCAACCGTTGAGCCAGGATGTACTATGACGAACGCTAAGATACTGATGGTAACCAATCACTTCTACCCCTCAATCGGCGGGCTTGAGAAACAGGCGCTCCGGCTGGCCGGCGAACTGATCGCGAGGGGAATACGGGTCGAGGTGTTGACGCCGAGGTTCGACCAACTGGCACCGGAAGAAGTCGTCGGCCAGGTCCGGATCATGCGCTTCCCCGTCCTGGGAAACCCGCATCGTAAGGGGAACTACCTTTCCAAGCTGTGCTATTTTCTCTCCCTGTCGCGTGAACTGTGGAAAAGGCGCCAGAGCTATGATGTCATTCATGTGCATCAGGCGCTGTATGCCGCTGCGTTTTCCGTCGTCGCGGCCAAACTGCTGGGCAAAAAACTATTGATAAAGGTTTCCGGCAGCGGCGTGGCCGGTAACCTCTCTTTTTTGAACAACGTCTTTTCTGAAGGCCGGCTGATGCTGGCGGCGATGAGAAGCGCGGACGCTATGATAAGCCTTTCCCGGGAAACCACCGAAGAGCTCCTGGCCAATGGATTCAGGGCGGAGCAGATTTATGAGATACCCAACGGGGTTCCGGTAGAGGAGTTTCGCGGCAGGGATGACCAGGCTGGGAGCGGCTTTCCCGGCAAGGCGGGGAGTCCCCTGGTGGCCATCTATGTCGGCCGGGTATCCCTGGAACAAAAGCGTCTCGACATCCTGATCAGGGCCTGGTCCGGGCTCGTCGAGCGGCGAAACGACGTGCTGCTGCGCATCGCCGGTGACGGTCCCGACCTGCCGCTGATTGCCGGACTGGTCAAGGAGCTGAAACTTGAGCGCCATGTGGAGCTACTCGGTTTCAGAAGCGACGTGAACGATTTGTTGAGTCAAAGCGATTGCTTTATTTTGCCCTCGATTACCGAAGGGATGTCGAATGCCCTGCTGGAAGCCATGTGCAGTGGCGCTTGCTGCCTGGCGTCGAGGATCGGTGGCAATGTGGATTTGATAGACCACGGCGTGACAGGAATTCTTTTCGATCTCAACGAAGAGGATCTGCTGGTGGCCCTGCTGGAGGTCTCGGGTGACCAGAAAAACGCGCAGCTGCTCGGCGCCAATGCCCGGCGTAAAATCAGGGACAACTATTCCTTCGAAATGATTGCGCCACAGTATATCAAGTTGTACCAAACGCTTATGGCACCCCTGCCGCATTAAACTTTTTGGGACGCGATTATGCCAGCACATCCTTTAGTCACGGTAGTTGTCCCCTGTTACAATTACGGCCATTTCCTCCCTGACACTCTTGAGAGTCTGCGGCGGCAATCATACCAGGCGTGGGAGTGCCTGGTCGTTGATGACGGTTCTCAGGACGAGACCAGAGCCATAACTGAACAATTCGCCAGGATTGACAGCCGTTTCAAATACTTTTATCAGCAAAATAACGGGATGTCATCGGCCAGGAATGTCGGTATCCGTGAGGCCAAGGGAGTCTTCATTCAGTTTCTGGATGCCGACGACCTGCTGGATCCGGACAAGTTGGAAATGCACGCCTCGTACCTGATCAGTCATCCTGAAATCGATATTGTCTACGGCGACTGGGGGTATTTCGACCGCTTGGACCAGGAAAACGCCCCGTTGCCGGTTGACCCCCAAAGGCAACCCTGGACGCCAAGGGTTTCCGGGCAGGGCGCGGGGATTTTGAACGCTCTACTTCGTGACAACATGCTGGCTATCAGCGCGCCCCTGGTGAGGAAAGCGCTCCTGGAGCGTTTCCACGGTTTTGATGAGACCATAAAGGCGCACGAGGACTGGGACCTGTGGCTTAATTGCGCTTTGGTGGGGGGGCGATTTCACTATCTGCACTCCGAACGGGCCAGGGCTCTGATCCGTCTGCATTGCCACAGTGTGAGCAGGAATACGGTATTAATGCATGAGACCAACATTGCGGTGCGCAGCAGGATTCAATCGGCACTGCAGGATGCCTCGCTTCGTGCCTTGAACCATCGGGGGATGCGCGAGGTCGGGGTCCTTTTGGCCGGTGAGAAAATCAGGCGCGGCGAGTACCTGAGAGGTTTTTTCCTGCTGTCTCGCTGCTGTCTTTCCCGGGCCGGCTTGGCAAAGCTGGTCAAAATTGGCGTCGCCAGATTCGGTAAGTAGCCTCGCCGACAAAAGGGGGTGGTTGCCCGCTGCGGGTCGCGGAGCAACCAACGCAACTGTGAAAACTACCATATCGATTATCATTCTCACCCAGAACTCTCTGGGAGTCCTGAGCCGGTTGCTGGACCGGTTGCTGCCACAGCTCTCCGCGCCGGAACACGAGCTGGTTTTTCTCGACAGCGAATCCAGCGACGGCACAGTTCCCTATATTCTCAGCCTCCCCTTTGCCTCGAAAAAAGTAGTGAACGTTGAGCAGGGAACCTTCTCGCATAGCCGCACCCGCATGTGGGGGGCCGACAACTGTCAAAGCGATCTTATCGTCTTTTTCACCGACGATATCGTGCCGTGCGGCGACAACTTTCTCGCGGAACTGGTGGCGCCTGTTGCCAGTGGCATTGCCTCGGCCTCCTATGGAGTTTCCCTGATTAACCCCGCCAGCGGTGATCCGCTGAGGGCCCGGCGCTACAACGGTTGGTTCCTGAGCCACCCCGACCTCGTGGAACCGCTAACAGAGAGGGAATGGAGTGCCTTACCCCCCGCGGAGAGGAGAAAGCGCTGCAATTTCGACGATTGTGCCGCTTGTTACCGGAGAGAAGTTTTGCAGGCGATTCGCTTTCCCGACCTTCCTTACGGCGAGGACATCGGGATAGCCAAGCGCCTCATTACCGCAAAGCATTCCATAGCTCTGGCAAAAGGTGCCACTTTTTTCCATTGGCACAATGTCAGTTACCGCTATTTCCTAAAACGTATGTGTATTGATCAGATAGTTATCAAGGATTTGTTTGATCTCTCCTATCTGTCGACAAAAGCGGCAGTGACCCTGCGGATTATCATGCAGATTGGATTGTATTCGCTGTTAGCTTTTACCCTGCCGAAGATACCATTTCCCATGAGATTCTATTGGCTCGCCTACAGCCTTAAATTTATCTGTGCCGACAATGTGGGCAAATATATCGGTGGCCTTGAGAGTGAGCATGTCAACAGAATTGACCTGATTGATGTTTACCTTTTACGCTTGAAAGAGCGCTACTATGATGAAATAATCAAGCACAGCTTGAAACGCGATGTGGTGAAAAGCGATTTGCCTAACGTGTCCAGACCCAAAAAAGGATCTTTACAGCCATGACGCGGCCCAAAATTTCAGTTATCATCCCGGCCTATAACGCCGAGGGGTTTATCGCTGAAGCGGTCTCGTCTGCTCTGGCGCAGTCCTGGGGAAATCTGGAAGTCCTGGTGGTTGATGATGGTTCGACTGACGGTACGGGGAAAGAGTGCGCCAAACTCGCGCTCGACGGTAAAATCAGATATTTTGCCACGAAGAACCGCGGTCCCAATGCTGCCCGAAACACCGGGATCGCTCAGGCTCAAGGTGCGTATCTCGCGCTGCTGGACGCGGATGACCTGTGGGAACCGGAGAAACTGCTCCAGCAGATGAGCGTTTTCTCCGAGCATGCCGGTACCGGTATGGTCTTTTGCGACTATTCCACGTTTGACGCCACGGGGACGCTCGCGGCGGGGAAAACGGGTTGCCTGTTCCGGGAAACTGAGCCCCAAACCTTTGATAAGCTCTTTGTCAGGAATAATTTCATCCTGCCGTCCACTGTTGTGGTAGGCAGAAACGTTTTTGATCTCTGTGGCGCTTTTGATGAAAGTCTGCGTGGCGCAGAGGACTACGAGATGTGGCTGCGGATCGCGAGGAGCTTTGCTATCAGGGGCGTTAATCAGTCCCTGGCCCGGATTCGTGAGCATCCCGGTAATTCCTCGAAGCAGGTAAAGAGTATGTACGACAACGAACTTTTAGTGATCGCCCTGCAAGAACCATTGGTGAGCGCTCAAAGGTACCGTAGCCGGGTTGCTAAAGTGAATTATCTCGCTGCCGACAAAATGGTCTGTGGGGGAAAGCGCTTCGGCAGCCTCCGGTATTTCCGCCGCGGCTTTGCTCTGGCGCCCCTGCTCGTGGTCGACCAGGCGGTCATTGTTATCCGGATGCTGCTCGGTCAGCGGGCGGTGGAGAAAATCAGGCGCTGGTTGAACCAGACAACGGCCCCCCGGTTTTTATTTGATCAGCTTTTTAAGAGATTTTGAGACGGCGGGGTGTTCTTTGCCACGGTGAAGCCAGTCCAGGCTTTCCAGATGCTTGACCGGAATTTAAGGGCGGGACGTTAACCGTCGGGAATTGGTAGTGAAGGAGCGCTCGTCTTATGAAAGTTGTCATCCTCGGCGCCGGACCCTGCGGGTTGGGCGCCGCCTATCATCTTAGTGCCCTCGGTCACACAGACTGGCAACTCTTTGAGAAATCCCCCCAGGTCGGCGGCCTCTCAGCGTCCTTTCTGGACGGCGCCGGCTTTACCTGGGACGTCGGCGGCCACGTGCTTTTCTCCCACTACGACTACTTCGACAAGGCTGTCGCCGGGGCCCTGGGGGAGAACTACCACGAGCACCAGCGCGAGAGCTGGATTCGCATCCTGCAGCGCTGGGTGCCCTATCCGTTTCAGAACAACGTGCGCTACCTGCCGGACGCGGCTCTTAGGGAGTGCGTCGAGGGACTGCGGGGGCTCTCGGGTTCGCCGGAACAGGCAGAGAACTTCAGGCAGTGGATGGACAGCGTCTTCGGCGCCGGCATCGTGAAGTATTTCATGGAGCCCTACAACGCGAAGGTCTGGGGAGTGCCGCTGGAGACCATGAGCAAAGAGTGGATCGCCGAGCGGGTGAGCGTCATCGACCTGGCGCGGGTAGAGCGCAACATCGCGGAAAAAAGGGACGACCTTTCCTGGGGACCCAACGCCACCTTCAAGTTCCCGAAAAACGGGGGGACCGGCGCCATATACCGGGGGATCGCCGGGCCGCTGGCCGACCGGATCCAACTGGAGCACGAGATGGTTTCGCTCGATCCGGAGGCGCGCGAGATCCGTTTCGCGAACGGCCGGATAGAGCACTACGACATCCTCATCACGAGCTCGCCGCTTGACCTGCTGGTGGGTGCCTTGACTGCCGCGCCCGAGCAGGTGCAGGGCGCGACAGAGGCATTGGTGCATAACGGCGGCCTGATCGTCGGTCTCGGGATCGAGGCCCGGCGCAGCGACTCAAAATGCTGGATGTACTTCCCGGAAGGCGACTCCCCGTTTTACCGGGTGACCAACTTCCATAACTACGCTCCCCGGAACGTCCCGGACGGTGACGTGGGGCGCTACTGCGCGCTCATGTGCGAGACCACCTATCCCCCTAGCAAGCCGGAAGGGAAGGGGGGGATCGTGGAGGCGACGGTGCAGGGGTTGCTGAACTCCGGCATGCTCTCGCCATCCGAGCGGGAGCGGATTGTGAGCCGCTATCTGATCGACATCCCGTACTCCTACCCGGTGCCGACTATCGGGCGCGACCGGGCGCTCGATGTCATCAATCCTTGGCTGGAGTCGCAGGGGATTTACTCCCGAGGGCGCTTCGGCGCCTGGAAATACGAGGTGGGCAACATGGACCACTCCTTCATGCAAGGGGTGGAAGCGGTAGATCGCATCCTCGGGAGCGGACCGGAGCCGACGTTTCATGGCAAGGGACCGTGATGTTGTGCCTGTGAAATAGCGCCTGGGGTGTGGGGCGTTTTTAAGAACTTAGGTCTAGGCAAGTTCACTTCCCATTCACGTTCCCTCCCCTTCAAGGGGAGGGACAGGGTGGGGATGGGGGGAGGACGGCAAACTTACCCTTGTACCAAACCCAGCCCAGGCGGGGTCCGGCTGCTAATCAGGAAAAGGATATCTCATGACGATCGCCAATGACATTACAGATAACGAGGAACTCTCCCTGGCCCGTGCCGCCGAACTGCACCGCTCCGGAAACCTGCCGCAGGCCGGAGAGCTTTACCGGCAGATCCTCGGGCGCGACGCGGACAATTACCAAGCGTTGACCGGCCTGGGCAGGGTTTTGTCGGAAACCGGTTCCGCAGCGGAAGCATTGCCGCTGGCTAAACGAGCTGTCGCCTGCCACCCCGACCTGGCCGACGCACATTACCGCCTCGGTAACGTGTTCCGGGTGCTGGAAAAGTTTGAGGCCGCGGCGGGCGAATACCTGCGCACCCTCGCGCTCGATCCCGGCCACGCCGAGGCCTGCAACTACCTGGGGAACTGCTATTTCGCGACCGGCCAGGTCAATGAGGCGGAACAGAGTTATCAGCGGGCACTGGAGCTGCGCCCGGATTACCCTGAGGCTCACAACAATATGGGGAACGTGCAGAATCTGACCCGTGACATAGCGGGGGCGCTGCGTAGCTATCACAGAGCGCTCTCCCTGCGTCCCGAGCTGTTCCGGGTCCATTCCAACATTCTTTTGTCCATGAATTACCTGCCCTGCTTCAGTGGCCGGGATATTTATCAGGAAAGCCGGCGCTGGGACGAGCGGTTCGGAACTCCCGGTACCGGACAATCCTCCCCCGCGGTTACCGCCGGCGGGGAGCAGCGGCGCCTGCGTGTCGGGTATCTCTCACCGGACTTTCGCACCCACTCGGTCAGTTTTTTCTTTGAGCCGCTGCTGGCGTCCCACGACAGGGACCTGGTGGAGGTTTTCTGTTACTCCGACGTCGCGTCTGCCGACCAGGTCACCAGCCGGATGCAGTCTCTGGCCGACTCCTGGTGCAACTGCTTCGGTATGCCGGACGAGATCCTGGAGCAGCAGATCCGCAAGGATCAAATCGACCTGCTGGTCGACCTTACCGGGCACACCTCGATGAACCGCCTCTCGCTTTTTGCCCGCAAACCGGCGCCGATTCAGGTCAGCTGGCTGGGTTACCCGGGGACCACCGGTCTGCAGGCGATGGATTATCGCCTGACCGACGCCATCGCCGACCCCGAGGGGGAGGCCGACCTTCATCACAGCGAAGAGCTGTACCGCCTGCCGGGCGGTTTTCTCTGCTACGCCGCGCCCCGTGCGGCCCCCAGGGTGAGCTCCCTTCCTTTGGCCAGTAACCGCTTCGTCACCTTTGGTTCGTTCAACAGCTTGCCGAAGCTGACCGAGGAAGTCCTGCAGCTCTGGGCGGAACTGCTAAGACAGCTTCCTTCCTCCAGGCTGCTGCTGAAAAATAAGTACTTCGCCAACGCCTCCGTCAGGCAGAGGGTGGCGGATTCTTTCCGCGGCCTGGGGGTGGCGGAGTCGCGCCTGAGCCTGCTGCCGGCAGAACCCTCCCTGCAGGCTCACCTTGAATGCTACGGCAGAGTCGATATCGCACTGGACCCCTTTCCCTACAACGGAACCACCACCACCTGCGAGGCTCTTTGGATGGGGGTGCCAACGATAACCCTGTCGGGCGAGCGCCATGCGGGGCGGGTGGGGGCCAGCATACTCACCAGGCTCGGTCTCCAGGAGCACATCGCCGCCACCCCGCAGCAGTATCTTGCTATTGCCTGCGAACTGGCCAGCGACGCCGGGCGTCTGGGTGCGCTGAGGGCTTCCTTGAGGAACCGGATGGCCGCCTCCACCCTTTGCGATGCCCCTCATTTTGCCGGCGAGGTGGAGGCCGCCTATCGGCAGATGTGGCTGCGTCATTGCCGTGGAGGGTCGGGTAAGACAGGAGTAGGTCGCGTAGAAGAATGAAACGCGACGGCATTGGCGCCAGCTAAAGAGCGCATTGCGTGGCGGTGAATCTGTTCAACGGGAACCTGCGATCACGCCTCTGGCTAGTACCCAGTCCAACTTCAAATGTCGCACCTGCGTCGAAGGTGGCACCTTTGTTGGGCGAATGATGATTCGCCCCTACACTATTACCAGTTCCGTAGGGGCGAATCATCATTCGCCCTGACACTCTTGCGGGCCATGCGACGCCTTAAGCTGGACCGGGTACTAGCTTAGGCTAACCAATACAGGACAAAGGGGAGCTTTTGGGAATCGCTGCGCTGAAACTGATAGATCGGATGGTAGGGGGCATAGCGACCGCACTGCTTCCCGCACCCGTGCGCGGTACGCTCGGTGAGCCTCGGCGCATCCTGGTCATCCGGCCTGGCGGCATGGGGGACGCGGTGCTCCTGATCCCGGTGCTCCTCGCGCTGAAGGATACCTTCCCTTTGGCAGTCATCAGCGTGTTGGCGGAAAGGAGAAACGCCGCGGCCTTCTCCCTTTGCCCGGCTGTGGAGCGGGTGCTCCTCTATGAAAGGGCCTGCGATCTGATCGCTGCACTTCGCGGAGGGTACGATGTCGTCATCGACACCGAGCAGTGGCATCGGCTTTCGGCCGTAGTGGCAAGACTTGCTGGCGCGCCGCTATCAATAGGATTCGCCAGCAATTCCCGCCGCCGGCTTTTCAGCCACCCCGTGTCCTATCGCCACGAAGCCTATGAAGTTACGAGTTTTTTTGAACTGCTCGAGCCGCTCGGTGTCGAGGCCGCTGCGCTAAAGCCCGGTCCCTTTCTGTCTTTGCCCGTTGCAGCCATGCAGCGAGCTGGCGAGCTGCTGGCACCCCTGGGAGGCCAGCGTTTCCTGGCGCTCTTTCCCGGCGCGAGCATTGCCGAGCGGCGCTGGGGAGCGGAGCGCTTCAGGGGAGTGGCCGAAAGATTGACCCGGCGTGGCATTTCCGTTGTGGTCGTTGGTGGTGAGTGCGATGCAGTAGAGGCCGCAGCCGTCCTGCAGGGAGTGGGTGGACTGAATCTGGCCGGGCGGACGACCCTCGCCGAGACCGCCGCCGTCATCGCGCAAAGCGCCCTGCTTCTTTCGGGAGACTCCGGCGTGCTGCATCTTGCGGTAGGGCTCGGGATTCCCACGGTGTCGCTTTTTGGTCCCGGTATCGAGGCGAAGTGGGGTCCGAAAGGGAAGGGGCATATCGTTCTGAACAAGCAGCTTTCCTGCTCACCCTGTACCCGCTTCGGCACCACACCTCCCTGTCCGATAAAGGCACGCTGCCTGTCGGAGATCACCGTAACAGAGGTCGTGGCGGCAGTGGAAAAGCTGCTCGGTCTTGCACCCTGACCGCCTTGAGTCCCTCAAGTCTCACTGAAAAACAACCGCCGATTCACCCTCTGTGTAGACCTGAATGGAAATCTTGTCTTTCTGCACCAACACATCACTGAATTTCAAATTTTTGAGGTTCCCTTTCAAAAGAACGTGATCCACAAGCTGGCGCTGAGCAATGGCTTTCCCTGCCATCTCGCGGGACTGTTTCAGTCTCTGCGTCAGGTCCATATTGAGCTTCTCCTGAATCTTGCTTCTGATGCTGCCGTGCAGAAACCAGTCGGCTGACTGCAGCAACAGGCTCTGACTCTGCATGTCGAAGTCTACGTCTTCAACGGAAAAGATATTGGTTTTGGAGTCGAAGTGAGGCTTGCCCGTCAGGTAAAAAACCCCGTCCAACGCCCCCTGGGTCTCCACCCGGATGACGAACTTGTCACCGTTACCATAAAGCTCAAGGCTTTTCAGCACGATGGTTCTGCCGTCTGAGCTGAATTCCTTGTTCAACAGCATGGGTGACGCTATGTTCACGATGTCCTTGTAAAAAAGGTCGGCATTGAGAGCGACGCGGAAACTGCGGTCCAAGGTGTTAACCAGTTTCAGGGGGGGAAGGGGAATAGGAGGCCGGGCTGCCGGTTCCGGGCCGATGACCATTTCGGCGAACGAGATGATTCCCACGCTCAACTGGACCCTGTTGTTCTGCGCCTGCAGCGGGAAAAACGTCACCTCGCGCGGGGTCAACTTGAGCCAGGCGCTGTAACTCTGGTCGACCAGAACAGGCTTCTGGGCCGCGCTCCACACCTTGGCAACCAGGCTCTTCAGCGGAAAGATATCATTGATATTCTTGGTTACCATCGTGGAAAGCACCTGCTGCAGCGGCTGGGTGATCCCCTCCACGATGCTTCGTGGTTTAAGGGAGATCGGACCGATCCCGACTTCCTCGGTGAAGAGGTCGCTCAGTCCCAGGTAATGTACCTCGGTGCTCAGTTTCCAGTCGGGGGTGATCCTGGCGCTCGCCTTGAATTTCAGCTTTACGGCTACAGGCGGCGTGTCGAACATGCCGTAACTGAGGGAGAGGGAAACCGGCACCGTGAAGTAGATGTAATTGTCGGCGGCGCTCACGGCAATCGCACCGTTACGCAGTACCGTGGCGCTAAGCCCCTTGGTCTTGGTCGAGCCTTTATAAAGCTCCTTGCCGAGCGTTCTGTTCAAAGCCTTGCTGATGTCATCCGCTGATACTTCAATCGGGACGTTGATGCTGGAAATCTCCTGTTTCATCCCGGAACGGAAGGCCACGTCACCGGGGCGATTTGCCGTGAGAGATGGCTTTACCACTGAACAGGCAGACAGTGTCAGTGCGAATGTGGTCAGAATGATCGGAAATAAGGACTTTTTACCCAGTGTCATAAACATCTTCCTCGCTTTCAGAGCTTATTTTGAGAAGCCCGGATACTGCCTCTTCCAGGTTTTGTTGTCATTCGTGATTCTGATTGCAGGCAGCAGTAGGCAACCATGTTTGCCCGTCCTGACGTAGGGACGCATTGCATGCGTCTCCCTCACCCGGCCACGCTTAGGTTGACCCGAGGGCGGCAGCGCTGAGACGCATGCAATGCGTCTCTACCTGATGGCGCTGTTGGCAGGAGGACGGCTGGGTTAGACGCCTGCAACCGTCTCTACCTGATGCGTTCGCAACTGGCAAGAATAAAGCAAGTGAACACTGTGCGAGCCTGTTCGCGGACGACACGGTCTTGTTAATGCGAAAAGGAAAAAGGCCATACAGCAACTGCAAGCCGTTTACCGAACGTGTTGAAAAAATCTGATAGCCACATGTAACCCCCTAGTCTTACAGGCTAGGGGGTTTTTGCTAGGTCTGTTTCGGCAAAC
>JGI24143J45723_1000089_pt1 | contig 46336 bp, 29 predicted proteins | sample BarGraIncu00432A_FD_45723 | JGI IMG/M metagenome (IMG submission 45723) | reverse complement strand
CGACCCGGTGCCGGCTGCCGCCCCTCCTTTGCAGTTTCGGGGCGACCTGAACCGCTATGTCGGGGACCCGCCGGTGCCAGGCGCCGACATCCCGACTATGCCGGCTTCCTCTGGAGCCCCGCTGGACCTCCGCGCCACGGTAATCGTCGCGACTCCCATACCGGCAGCGGTCTTCCTTTTGGGCGGCGGTCTGCTCGGCATCCTCCCTTTGCGCCGCTCTGCCCGCTTTTCCCTGGGAGCTTGAGGCAGCCCGGTCGGATTGCCCGGGAACGCGTTACCGGCCGTGCAGATCTCATCTTAAGGCACCTCAGGAGGTACCCTTGAAAATTTCTTCCCTTTGCAGGTTCTGGATCGCTGCCGCGGCTTTGCTGTTGACTCCGCTTGCCTCCCGGGCCGCCGGGGTCCCCGATGGGGCCGTTCCTGCCATCGATCTGGTTCAGGTCAAGGGGGGATGCTTCCGGATGGGTGATATCTTCGACTCCGGCGGGGCTGATGAAAGGCCGGCGCACGAGGTCTGCGTGGCCGACTTTTCTCTTGGCAGGTATCCGGTAACACAAAGGGAGTGGAAAAGCGTCATGGGGAGCAATCCGTCCCAGTACCGGGGGGAGGGCCTTCCCGTGGAGAACGTCAGCTGGAACGATGCCCAGGCCTTCGCCAGGGCTCTGAGCGAGCGGACCGGCAGGAAGTGGCGTCTGCCTACCGAGGCCGAATGGGAATATGCCGCACGGGGCGCCGGCAGGGAGCAGAAGTACCCCGGCACCAGCCGCGAGTCGGAACTGGAGCAGTTCGCCTGGCTGGAGAGCAATTCCGGCCTGAAAACCCACCCCGTGGGTACCAGGAAAGCGAATGATCTCGGCCTCTACGACATGGCGGGAAACGTCTGGCAGTGGGTGCAGGACCGCTACGACCGGGACTACTACCGGCAGAGCCCGCGCCTGAACCCCAAGGGGGATCCCTTTGGCGCCAACAGGATTCTCAAGGGGGGGTCGGTCTACCAGGAGGCGGGCTTTCTGAGGGTTTCCTACCGCGACTACCAGGACCCGGAAAAACGGGGCAATTGCGTCGGCATGCGCCTGGCACTCTCAGAGGATTGAAAGAGGCGGGATTAGCTGTTGCATAGTTGGTAATACGCTTCATTGATAACTTTCATTTTCTGCTCGGCTTTGGTTAAAAGCCTCGGATCGTGGTGAAAACGATCGGGATGCCAGAGTTTTGCCATTTTCAGATACGCTTTTTTTATTTCCTTTTTCGATGACACCCCGTCCAGTTCCAGTACCAGGCAGAACCGTCTCAGTTCCCTGTCAGCGCCATCCCTACTATCCCCATCCAGAATGGATTCACCACGCCCGGTGCCGTTTTTGAATTCGTAGATATTGTCAGCCAGCATTCTCGTGTGCGTCGATTTTGCCTGGCCCATACGCTGCAAGGTCTCTTCGGCCTTGAGCGGAGCATTCAATTTCAGATAACTGAGGCCCAGGAATAAACCTGCTTCGTGATCGCAGGAGGTTTTTGCTAAAAAATGCGCGGCACTGACATAATCTCCCATCTCGTAGTAAAGCATCCCGATGTTTTGATACAAATCCCGATTGGGGTTGAGGCAGATGCATTCCTGATAATATTTGATGGCCCGGGCCTGGTCTCCTGCACCCTCATAGGAAAGAGCCAAGTTGAAATTCTTCCGGTAATTACGGCTCTTGGCGTCGAAGATCGTAACAAGATGTTTGAAGGCCTGACGAAATTTAATAGCATTGATGAGCATACCGCCCCCTGTAAGGTCTTTTCCGGTTTATTGCTTCTTGCCAGCAATACCGTTCTCGACGTTACAGGAATTGTGCCACCCGCCAAAAACATGATTAAAGCTGTAACTGCGGCATGTTACGCTAGCATGACTGCGGATTAAAACCGGCCAACGTGTTCAGCTTCTTGCCAGACAAACAGCCGCTGAGAATTTCCACCGATAAAACGGCTGGTTACCGGCCATATTTTCCAGGTAACTCAGTTGATATTTTGCACAGGGAATAGCTCCCTACGGGGCGGCGACAGCCGGGGTGGCATAAAGAACCGCCCGAGCCGATGCACCATGTTACAGCTGCAGTTACGCTCCCCTTGGCAGGTTTTTTTAAGAGTGGTGCAGGTCATTAATAAAGAGCTGCTTCGATTGTAATGTTACAATGCTGTGATATAGTCACCTGGTTGTGATAAATTGAAACCTATGCCAGCAACAACTGGCTAGGGAGGTGAGGAATAATGGTTACGTTACTGACGGCGCTGGTTAGCCTTGTTGACCAGTGGAAACAGCATGTAGGTCCGGACGTGCCGATAGCCCAGGTCGTGGGAAAAATCGATCCCGCATTGGCGGCCCAGATGGTCGGAATGACCAGCGACACCCCAACGCGCTCCATCGTGTCCGCCATCGATTTTGCCCTGACGGCACACAGTTATGCCGCCGCCGAGGGAGCAGAGGATGTGGCGGAGCAGTACGGTTCCAAGAGGAACCTGCTGGCGGAAACCACCCTGGAAGCCTTCTTGTCGGAAATCTGGCCCAAAGCTCCCCGTATGACCCGCTCCAAACTTTCCGCGCGAACTAGGGTGACGACAGGAGCGCTATTTAAATCCCTGTAAGAAAGGGTGAACCGGCGCTGACAGGCTCAATGGTAAGGTTGGCGCTGGAACCTTTCGGTTTGGTTCAGCAGAATAGGCCGCACCGGGATGGCAGAAAAAGAAAAGGGGTTGCAGCTTTAAGCTGCAACCCCTTTTTCATGAACTCTCCCTGCCCAGGAAGGGGAGGGCTGGTTGTTTTTTTTGGAACTCTGCCTCCCCTTCAAGGACGGGGAGAGAACGAAGCCTTGCCGGTTGACTAATTCTTTCCGTACTCCTCATTCGCCCTTTTCACCAGTTTCGGCGTCACGTCGGTTTTTGCGTTGGCGTAGAACACCCCCGCGTTGCGATCCAGAATGACGGCGAAATTGTCATCCTCCCCGATTTTAGCCAGAATCGCTCCGAACTTCGCCAGCAGCTTCTTCAGGTAACCGGATTCGATCTGCTTGAGTTCTTCCTGGGCCTCGCGCTGACGGTTTTGCAAATCGCGCCCTTTCTTCTGCAAAAGGCGGGTCTTCTCGGCGCGCTCGTCGGCGGGAAGCTTTTCCGATCCCTTCTCCAACTCACTCTTCAGCTTCTCGGCCTCGGCCAGCAGGACCCGCAGCTCGGCGTTCATCACCTCGGTCTTTTTCAAAAGGCTCGCCCGGTCGCTTGCCCCTTCCTTGCTCTCGCTGACCGCCCGCTGCAGGTCGACGGTGCCTATGTTCGGCTGGGAGCTGGCGTGTGCGACTCCCGAGACCAGAAGTGCTGCGAAAATGACGGTTGCCAATACTTTCTTCATGGGTTAACTCCTCTTGACTTCAGGTTATTCGCGCCCTAGCGGCGCTTTGTTGATTCACGATGCTCGGTTTGCCCGGAGGTTAATAGACAACCTGACCGCTGGAAAGGGCATTCAGGTAGTCGGTCAGGTATTGCGCCTGGGTGGCGGAAAGCACGACGCCGTGATGCCGGGTTCCGGCAAGTGCCGTGAGCTGGCTGCTCTTGCCGTAGAGGCTGGCGCTCGAGGTGTCGCTACTGCTCAGGGAGTGGCAGGAGGCGCAGAGGGTGGCGCAGAGAGCCTTTCCTTCATGTGACGGGAAGACCAGGGAGACCGGGACGATGCTGAGCCCTTTCAGGCGCTGGTTCTTGTAGATGTCGGAATACAAGGTGGATGTGGTGCTGGAAAAGTCCTGCGCACCGGTTGCCAGCAGCGCGGCGGAACTCACCACGCACCTGACGGCAAGGAAGTTTCCGGTGCCGAAGCCGTCCAGGGAGGAGAGGCTGATGCTGAGCCGGTTGTTGGTCGAGGAAAGGGTGGGCACGGGGTAGACGTTGGAGGTCGCGGCGGCTTCGATCGGGGTCGCGGTGTTGACTGCCGAGGGACCGGTGTCGACCGTGATCCCGAGGGGGAGCTGCAGGGTAAAGACCGCGTATTTGACCAGAGACCCCGTGGGAAGGTCCCCCTGGAGCGCCAGGGTGAGTACGGCGTTACCGGGGAGGTAGGAGGTCGCCGGTGCGCTGAGGGCGCTCAGGGTCACCCGTCCGGCGTCCAGGTTCGCCAGGGGAGCCGAGAAAACCGGGGCGAGGCTCGTCCTGTCGGTTAGGGTGACTGCACCCCGGGAGATGGTGATCCCGACCTGCCCCAGGAAGCCGTCGAGCCCCTGCTGGTTCAAGGCGTAGAAGCCGGCCAGCGGGTCGGCGCCGGACGCCCCGAAGGGAGCAAGGAGCGGCTGTAGCGCCGCCATGACCCTGGACAGGGCTAGCGGGAAGGTCGAGGAAAGCAGGTTGAGGGTGGCTGCATTATGACTGTCGAAGCTGTCCGAGAGCCCCTGAAGATCAGCCGAGCCGGTAGCCACCGCCAGGGCGAGGGTGGTGACCGGGTTCACGTTGCGTCTACCGGCACCGGCGGCCAGGGAATACCAGGCATTGCCCGAGTTGTCTACCGCCTTCATAAGCAAGGGAGCCTTGAGCGCTTTCAGGTCGTCGGCGCTGAAGGAAAAGGTTCCGTCCTGGTTGATAACCGCGGAGACGGCGTGGGAAGGGGCGGAAGCGTCGCTCAGGAAGATGGTGCCGGAAAGCGGTGCCCCGGCGGCGGCTATCCCGGTAAGTTCGGTCGCTGCCTGGGCCTGGGTCTGGTCGGCAGATTGGGAAACGGCGGTTACCCCGGAGGAACTCCCCCCGCCGCAGGCTGCAAGGGTAAGGGCCGCCAGGGCGATGCAAAGGGCCATGGTTATGCGGTTGGGACAGGTTCCCATTAGACTTCCTCGCTGAGAAAAGTTGCCGGAATCAGGTAAAAAGGGGACGGCCCTAAGGCCATCCCCTCATTGTGCCATGTGCCGCGTATGCCGTTTTTACAGGTTGGCAGAGGCCTGACTGCAAGGGGCACTTTCGGCTACGCCCTGGGCGGAAACCTTGTAGTAGTAGGTAAGCCCGCCAGTTAGCCCGCTATGGGTGAAGGCGTTGGACGAGATGTTGCTGACCTTGTTCCAGGGTTTGCTGAGGTCGCTCGACCAGTAAAGATTGTAGGTCACCAGATCGCCGGAATTGTCCTTTTTCCAGCTCAACTGTACCTGCTGGGTTTGTGCCGCAGCTGCCAAGCCGGAGGGAGTGGCGGGTGCCTTGGCCTCGGGTATCACCGAGACGGTTGCCGAGGGGGTTTCCGTGGGAGTTCCCACAACCGCTCCGTTGTCGGAGACCGTGTACACGGCTGCCACATAGTAGAAGTAGGTCGTGCCGTTGGTAAGAGACAGCTGCGTATACCCCGGGGTCACGTTTTTAACCGCAGTCTTAGTGGGGTTGGCAGCGGTCCACCAATAAAGGGTGTAGCTGCGGGCGCCTGTCTGGGTGCCGGTCAGCGTTCCGGAAGGGAGAGTTGCGTCGCTCCACCTGATGGTGGCCTGCTGGTTTCCGGCCAGGGCGCTGGGCGAAGCCGGCGCACTGCAGTTTGTGGCCGTGGCCGAGGCCGTCGCGGGAGTCAACAACGTCGCGGAGAGCTGCTTGCTCTCGGCGCTTTCGCCGCTGGCTGTCTGTGCGGTCACCACGTAGTAATAGGTAGAGCCCGGCACCAGCGAGGGGTGGGTCATGGGGAAGCTGACGGCGGGGATCTCGCTTCCGTTGTTCTTGGTGACGCCGGAGCTGGTGGACCAGTAAACGTTGTAAGTCACTCCGGCGGCCTGGGTAAAGCCGGCACCCAGGGTAATCTGCCCGTCGCCCGCTGCGATGGCTATTCCGGTCGGTGCCGCGAGGACGGCGGCCTGCGGGGTGGCGCCGGCCTCCCTGCTTTCGATCCCTTCGCTGCCGTCGGCTGAAACCGCCGTGACGACGTAGTAATAATTCGTGCCGTTGCTGAGCCCGGAGTGGAGGAAGGTGGTGCTAGACCCGACGGCCACCTTGGTGACCCCGGCTCCCCCCTTTTTGACGCCCGGGTTGAGACTGTAATATACGTTGTAGGTCACCTGCTGGGAGCTGGAGGCGGCAGTCGCGGCGCTGCCCGTTGCAACGTTGGTGTCGTTCCACAGCAGGGTGACCTGCTGGTCGCCGGAGGCGACGGTCAGGTTGGCCCAGGATTTCGCGGCATAGGCCGCGACCACTGCACCTCCGGCCGTACTGTTCGAATTCGAGCCGCCGCCGCAGGCAGTCAGGCCGATTGCCAGTGCCCCGGTTAAAATGAATGCCGGGAAAAACGTGCGCATCTTTTTCATCACTTTAAATACTCCTTGTCAATAAACTGCATGGCAGGTCTGAACTTCTCGTAGCGCAGTTTAAGCGATGATCCTTACAGTAATGTTACATTGAGAGGAATAGCCGGTGAAAATCGTCTGAATTTCCGGTCTGAATTCATCTCGTGTTACTCCTCGAATTGTTTTCCTTGGCAGCACTATACTAAATTGCTTGGTGCCGCGCATACCGGCTGTGGCGATATCCAAAGGCGAGCTGGGATTGAGCCTGGCCGGAACGCGGACTCGTGATCAATTCACCAGAATATTAAATGACTGTTAACCGGATGTGACATAGAGGGGGTAACCTTCCGCAGTGTTCGAGTGCGGGGCAGAACAAAATTTTCCTGCTGCGATTTAATACATAAAATTAGTGCGATCGTTGTACCGATGTGACATTGGGTTGTTATGCTGTCTTCACTTGAAAGGGGACGAAAGCGTTAATGGTGAAAAAGACAGATAGACATCTGGAAAGGCTCGATAAGCTCGTCGAGGTGTTACGCGGCCATATTTCCACCGAGTTCACTGGCCACATCAAGATCAATTTCAGTCAGGGTGGGATAGGCCGTATCGAGAAGTTTGAGGAGATACTCAAAGACGCAAAGTAACTGCCGGCAAGCCTGCAGTCGTTAAGAAAGAAATCGTAGCGGGGACCTTGCTGCCCTGGACCATGTCCAGGTACCAGAAAGCCCGATTCAGATGTTAAAGACGGTCATAGCGTGTAGTTCCCGGATTGGTGCGGGGCACGTTTCGCCGGCTTTGATGTGGTGAATCGGGCCTTTTTAGTTTCGGAGCCTTCAGGTCAACGAGTCAAAGAAGTTGTGGTCGCAAAATACAATTGAATAGCAGGGCAGCACCCAGGGCGCCGAGTCAATACTCGTCTCCCCACCCGGAAGAGCAGAAAACCCGGAAAGGCCGGCACTAGATGCCGCAGCTCGGGAAACAGGGAATGGTTTAGTAGCCAGGTCGAATTGGAGAGTAGTAACACTGCGGCACATTACAATTCAATTGAGTTAAAAAAGGGAGAACAGGGAAAATGAAAAAGAAAATGATCGTCCTCATCGCGGCCGCTTTGATGGCCCTGAGCACCACCAGCGCTTTCGCATTCATCAATGCCGGCAACGAAATCTACCGTGTTGTTTACGACGCCTCCTCCACTTCGACCTTCGAAGCCGTCACCGACCTGGGGAGCCTTTCGTCCCTGCAGGCATTGGCCGCAGGTACCGCCATCGGCACCCAGGCTTCCAACGGTCTTACCAGCCTCGCCGGCTACTCGGCCACCAATGCCAACCTGATGGTCAGCTACTTCGGTTTCGATTTCGCGACCAAAACCCTCTACACCGGCTTGACCGGCAACGCCGCTGATCCGCTCACCAACCCGTCGAGCTGGAGCACCGGCGGTTCGATTCTGAGGACGTATGTAGCTGCTGGCTATGCAGTCGCAGCGGGAACCACCAACATGACCGGCACCCTGGCCGGGGGCAACGGGAACATCAGCTCTTTCAAACTCAATATGCTGGACGGCAGCTACGCCTCCACCTTCTTGTCCCCTGATGCGGACCACACTACTCTGTCGCTTGCCGGACTCGCCGCAGGCACGGTTACCAACATCTACAAGTTTGCCGGCACCAACGACCCGGAAAATAACATCACCGGCGCCCAGGTCTTGGCCCTGACTACCGATGTCACTACCGGGATCACCTCCATCGCTCCGGGCGCCGTTGCCGCCACCCCGATCCCCCCCGCATTCTTTCTGATGGGCTCCGGTCTCCTCGGCATGGTCGGCCTGCGCAGGAAAAAAGCCTAATTCTGGATCGACTTCCCGCACCCTTTCCTCTTCGGGAGGGTGCGGAAAGAGAACACCCCTAGAGACGCCAAGTAAATTCACCCCTCGTGTCGTTGCATCATTCACCAAGGAGATCGAACTGATGAAGAAGCAGATCAAGATTACCGCTCTTGCCGCAGCCGCCGTGCTCTGCACCTCCGCCATGGCTTTCGCTGCCCCCGCGCAGCTCAACGTCTATGGCGCCTCCGCCCAGGGCGACTTCTGGGTAGCCGAAGCCCTCCCGTTCCTCCAGTCCCTCGGCTGCAAGCAGTCCGACGGGATCGCGGCCCTGAACAGCACCAACACCGGCACCGGCAAAGTCGCCTTTACAGGTTCCGGTACCAAGGTCACCTACAGCTACACTGAAGGTTACAACTGCTCCGACACCGCTGTCCCTCTTGATGCTGCCGATGGCAAGCGCAACATAATCATCCGCACCGGCGGAATTGCCTCTCTGGAAGGCCCCTTGGCTGTCAAGCTTCTCGCCCCGCTGGAAACCGAAGCCGCGGCCGGCTGCGCCCCCGGTTCGCGCCTGCTTCCGACCAACACCACCATCGCCGCTCTGTCCGATCTCGCCTGCTACCCGGTCGTTGTCGGCACGACCGACCTCAAGGTCGAAAACATCAACCAGAAGGCCAACGACGAACTCGGGAACGCTTACTTCATGCCTGATACCTCCAACTTTGGTGGAGGCCTGACTGCCACTCAGACCCTGGCCGTTCCCTTCGCCTTTGCCGTCAATACAGGCGTCAAGGCACGACACTGCTATGACACGGTAACCGCTTCCACAGTTGCCACCAAACTGAGCGGTTTCTATTGCACTGACGATAACCAGTGCGGTGCCCCGGCAACCGGCCATACCAGAACCTGCAAAGCCACATCCGAAACCATCGACAACATTACCAGGGCACAGGCCGTACAGATCTTCTCCGGCAAGGTGACCAATTGGCAGGACCTGGATAAGGGCTTCGACTCTCTGGCAACTGCCGTATGTCTCCGCGTACCGGGCTCCGGCACCCATGCGGCCTTGGAGAAGGTTGTCATGACCGCTGGCGACACCGGCTGGGGCGCCAAGCTCGTCGGTGACAATCTTCCCCCTTCGGTCGACTACAGGAAAACCAGCGATAATATGGTTGAGTGCATCAACGGCGGCACCAGCGACGCAGGTTCGGTTGTCGGCGCAATCGGCTACCTGGACGCCGACAAAGATCTCAAAACCAAAACCGGCCTGGTGAAGGTGAACTACAACGGCGCTTTCCCGAGCAGGATCAACGTCCGCAAAGGTGTGTATGACTACTACACTATCGGCCAGATGTACATCAACCCTACTACCGTCAACGATACCGTCGGCAACCTTGCAGTCTACAACAAACTGGCCGCATTCATCGTGAACCCGCTCAACATCCCGGGCACCGTAGTCATGACCGGTTCCGGCACCGGCAGCACTTCCGCATCTCCTTACCTGCTGACCGCCACTGCCGGCTCCAAGGCAACCTGGTGGGCCACGCTCGCCGAAATGAAGTTCGTGCGCTCCACCGACCTGAAATACCCGGCTAAGGTCACCCCGACTAAGTACGTGAACCCGTAATACACTGCACTACCTCTAGTACTTCTGCATTCTGGGACCCGGCAACGGGTCCCTTTTTTTGTTTGTCAACTGGGATACATCGGAGCGTTTAGCAGCAACATCGGCCGCCACCAAACATGCCCCTGCGGCAGCGGCAAAAAAAGCAAGAGGTGCTGCGGGACCGGAAGCGTCACAACCGCAGCCGTATAACGATCGGGGGATGCCATGATCTCGCGGAAAAGCGTCGGGTTTTTCGACGCATCGAACTTCTGTTGTCGGCAGGCTCTCGCCCTAAGTCCTACGAGTTTGACCTGCCGGTTGCAGCGCTGCCAGCGCTCGGCAACGGCCAGGTCACTTGTATTAATAACCCGGCCAAGATCAACAACGCGGTTGCCGACTCCCGGGCCGAAATGCTGCGCGCCGTTTCCGGTTCGATGCTCTTGCTGAAGTACCGCAACTTCGACCATGAGACGGAACGGGCGCTGAGGCGCTCTGGATGGGGGTATGTCGCGGGGGAGGTACGGCTAAAACGGGGAACTGGTCTTTGCGGTGAGTCTGTAAAAGGCCTTTCGGGGAATGGTGTTCGCCGCCGGCAATGCCGATAGATAGTACGCGGAAGTTTCAAAGCGACTGTTTCAAGCGCCTTATCCCTACTTCGTGCCGCGCCGGTTGGCGACTTTCACAAACTCTTTGCGGCACGTGTTCTCGTCAGCCGGCGTGGGGTTGTAGCTCCGAAGCGTCGGCGCCACGGTCAGTGGATATTCGACCATCCCCTGGTCGGTCTGGACCGTAACGCTGGCCGTCAAACCGGATGCGTCCGGGGTCAGCACGAGGAGCCACACCCCGGGTTCCCCTATCCGCGCCGAACTGCAGCGCGCCCCCTTGATCAGGAAACCTTCCACCTTTTCCTCCGTCCCTGCGCGGCGATAGGCGACCCTCAGCTCCGCCGTTCCATCGGACAGGAGCAGGGGGGGCTCCTGCCTGAATTCGCCGTCGCCGACCGGGGAGAAAATGCTGTTCAGGGCATCCGTGGTCCACACCCCGGCATGGCCGCAGAAGCGGTCCAGTGCTCCCTCCCTGCGCTGGAATGGTAGCAACTTCAGCTCCTGCTGGTCGGTGGAGACGCGCGACTGAACGAAGGGGGCGCGGTATGGTGCCACGGCATCGGGTGAAACCGTGATCACCTGCACCACGTCGGCGATCCCGGCTTTGGGTCCCGGTTTCTCGGAGTCGGAGGGTTCGGGTTCCTGCTTTTCCTCGCGGGGGGGATTGGTGATCCGCGATCCGGCGGTCTCGGTCCCCCCTTGGTCGTTCTGCAGCCAACCGGCCAGTGAGGTGACGCGGCCGGGGAAGTTGATGTACGCCAGAGTATCGCTGCCGCTTAGCGGACTCCCGGACTTGAAGCGTATCTCGATGACGCCGGGAGCATCCGTCACGGCCTGTAGGGAGACCAATTCCGCCGGCTCGACCGTCGGGAGCGCCCGCCCGTCGTACTCGTACTGAATGGTGACCTTACCGCCGGTGATCCCTTTCATGCCCGACGCGGAGAGATTGAAGCAGTTGCGTCCACCGGGGTCGATCGCCAAGGTCACCGCGGCCAAGGCCGGTGCTCTGCTGCCCAGGACGATGCACAGCAACAGCGGGGTAAGGATCGCCACCACGAAGGTTCGCTTGACGATGCCCGGGGGACGGGGAATACCCGCTCGGTTCAAGGGTTTCTGTGCCGCCCCGGGCAAACAGCCTGTCGGGGTAAAGAGCACCGGGCCTAGGAGCCTGAACCTGATGTCCTGCAGGTTTGCGGTATCGTTTCGAAGTACAGAGCAGATTCTACCCGATATCGCCATTGACTCTTATCCTCCTTGTGCCATGTGTCTTAAAGGTCAGGCAAATAGACAGGCGACTATAGTAACAGATCAATTCAGCAGTCATGTTACAATCAAGTAATTTTTCCCATTGAAAGGAGACTCAGTTAACGGGCAAAATGGTCTCTTGTTCAAATTAGTCCTTTGGAGTTGGCGAGATTGCCGGAAAGACAGTAACACCGAATGTAATTTAATATTAACAGTATCGCCACATAAGGGTAACAAAGAAGGGCTACTATCCAGGAGCTGATCCTGACCAGGAACTATTCCCCTAAGTTTGTTGTTTATTTCAGGAGAGACCATGTCATTGAAAATGTGTTTCGCACTTCCGATAGAGGTCACCCTCCTCCTTTCGGCTCTGCTTCTCGTGGGCTGCGCGGCCGGTGCCCCGCACCTAACCGAAGCGCAGCTTGACAAGGATGCTGTCCTCGCGGCGGCTGTTGGCGGAAACGACGGCCAGAAAACGGACCATGCCGGCCAGGGCCTGCCGGCCAAGGGCGCAACGATTTCAGGCAAGGAACTCAGTGACCCGCAGCAGAGCGCTGCGGCCCAGCCGGGCGACCTGGTGACGGTCAACTACACCGCGACGCTGGAAGGCGGCGCCGTCTTCTCCACCACGCTGGAAAGCTCGGCAAAGGACCCTGCCGTGAAGAAAGTACCCTGGTTCGCGGCGCCCGGTCGCTTTGGCGCCGAGGAAATCCTCGCCGGGGGGAAGGAGCTGCTGCCCGGGCTGGGAGATGCGGTGCTCGGGATGCAGGCCGGGGAGAAAAAGGATCTTAAACTCGCAGCGGAGCAGGCCTTCGGCCTGCCGGACCCGGGCAAGCGGGTCAGGCTTCCCTGTGCGAGGACCTTTCCCCGGATCATCCGAATGACTGCCGAGGCCTATGTCAAACAGTTCTCCTCGTTTCCCGTCCTGAACCAGGCCGTCGATCTTGCCCCCTACTTCAAGGCGCAGGTCACCGCGGTGACCGAGCATGAGGTGACGCTCGAGTTCCAGGCCAAAGACGGCGAAACCTTCAGTGACAGCTACGGCACAGTAACGGTGACAGTTCTGGACGACAGTATTACCACAGCTCTCAAGCCCGTCATCGGCGCCGAGTTCCCCATCAGGGACGAGACCGGAATCATCGCCGAAACAGACGGCGAGACTTTTACCGTGGACAGCAATTCCCCCCTGGCCGGGAAAACCGTTTATCTCCGGCTGGAGGTGGTCACCCTGACCAAGGCCGCCGCCCTGCAGACGGCACCCGTCGACTGGGTCGAGGATCACGACAGTGGCCTGGCCAGGGCGAAGCAGGAAGGGAGGCCGTTGTTCCTTCTCCTGTACGCCGACTGGTGCGGCTGGTGCAGGAAAACGATGACCGAGACCATCCCTGATCCGCGCGTTAGCAGGTTCAAGGACAAATTCGTCTGGGTAAAGGTCAACTCAGACAAGGAAACCAAGTACCAGCAGCAATATGGGCAAAACGGCTACCCGCTGATGCTGGTGCTGAATCCGGACGGGACCCTGCGGAAACGGATCGATGGGTATCGGGACGCTCGGGGGCTCAAAGAGGAACTGGAAGGGGTGCTTTAACTTGAAATCGAAAAAAATCTGCGCAGCAGTTCTCTGCTGCCTTGCTGTCGCCGTCTGGACGTCACGAGTAACCGCCGGCGAGACGCCTGCTCAAGCCTCAGCCTCGGAGCTCCCGCCTGGTGTCGCGGAAGCTCCGGGCCGTTCCCCGAACCAGTTCCAAACGCCCGAACCCGAACCGACCTTTGAAATCAACGAATTCAGGATCCAAGGGAACACCATCTTCGCGACCGGAAAACTCGTCGAGCTTTTGGATCAATTGGCCGGCAGCGACCGGACCGCGGCCGATGTCGAAAAGGGGCGCGATATTCTGGAACAGTTCTACCATGAGCAGGGGTATCCCACGGTGCTGGTCAATATCCCCGAACAGAGTGCGGCGGCAGGCTCCATCCTGCTGCAGGTGATCGAGACCCCGGTCGGTGCCGTCAGGGTGCTGGGTAACAGGCACTTTTCCAGCCAGCAGATCCTTTCCATGATCCCTTCGGTCGCACCCGGCAGTATCCTGTATCTCCCGGCGCTGCAGGAGGAGGTGGGGAGGGTGAACCGGAACCCGGACCTGAAGGTCGTCCCCTCAATGTCCGCCGGAAAGGAAGCGGGGACGGTGGAGGTGGAGTTCAAGGCCGAGGACCACTCCTCCTTTCACGGCTCGCTGGAACTTAGCAACCGCTACAGCGCCAATACCACGCCACTTCGCCTGAACGCGGGCCTGCACTACGATAACCTTTGGAATCGGCTGCACTCCCTCTCCCTTCAGTACCAGATTTCTCCGGAGAACCCGAACCAGGTTGAAGTCTTTTCCGGTTCCTACACCCTCCCGGCGCCCTGGAACTCCGACCTGAGCCTGGTGCTCTACGGGGTGAGCTCCGACAGCAACTCCGCCTTCGGTGAGGGGTTCCACACCGTCGGCAAGGGGAGCATCATCGGTGCGCGCTGCATCCTTCCGCTGCCATCCCTGGGGGCCTACAACCAAAGCTCGGTGCTCGGACTGGACTATAAAAAATTCAACGAGGTGACCGGCACCGTGGGTTCCGGCTCCGCGGATGTGGCAACCCCCATCGAGTACCTGCCGTTCACCTTTGCCTACTCCGGTTCCCTGCCCGATTCGGGCGGCCTGACCCTTTTCAACGCCGGGCTGAATCTCTCCTTCCGGGGGGCCGTGGCGCAGGAGGGGACTTTCCAGAACAAGCGCTTCCTGGCACGGGGCAATTACGCCGCCGCCACCATGGGGCTGGAGCGCAGGCAGCAGCTCCCCGGCGGAGCCGGGTTTCTGCTCAAGATGGATGGCCAGCTGGCCGACCAGCCGCTCGTTTCCAACGAACAGTTCTCCGCCGGCGGGATGGAGAGCGTGCGCGGCTACCTGGAGAGCAGCCAGCTCGGGGACAACGCCTTCCATGCCGTAACGGAACTCTCCTCCCCGGATCTCGCCCCCCGCCTCGGGTTGGGAGAACGCTTCCAGGTTGTTCCCTACCTTTTCTACGATTGTGCGGCCCTCTGGATCAGGGATCCTCTGCCAGGTCAGGAGAGCTCCTTCGACCTCCAGGGAACCGGCGTCGGCGTGCGGGGATTTTTGTTCCGGTCCCTGGAGTACCAGGTTGACTGGGCCTTTGCCCTGTCCGACACCGGCACGACAAAGACCGGTGACAACATGGTCCATTTCAAGCTCAAGTACCAGTTCTAACGTCCCCTGAAGTTGCGGAAAAGTTACGGGAGTTATACCGATGTTCAAAAAAACCATCGCTCTCATTATGGGCTGTCAAATGCTGGTATCCCCGGCTCTCGGTCTTGCCGCCACCATTCCGGGCTTCCCGGGGGCGGTTCCCTTGCCGGCTTTGGCGATCAACACCCTACCGGTCGCGCGGGGCAATTCCTGGCAGGGAGTACAGAGTATTTCCCAGACGCCGGGCACCAACCAGCTGGTGATCAACCAGGACCAGCCCCAGGCGCTCATCGACTGGAGCTCGTTCAACATCGGCCAAGGCGCCTCGGTGCGCTTCAACCAGGGAACCGGCACCCCCGGAACCGCAAGCTGGAAGCCTGACAGCAGTTTCGCTGCCTTGAACCGGATTTACGACAAGAACCCCAGCCTTATCTACGGCAACCTGAGCGCCGACGGCAAGGTCTATCTCATCAACCAGAACGGCATCCTGTTCGGGCCCAACTCCCAGGTGAACGTCAACTCCCTGATCGCGTCGACCATGAACCTGCGGGACAAGGATTTCCTGGGGGGGGTGCTGAACTTCACTGCGGAGAACTACCAGAGCCCCGGCTACCTCCCTTTAACCGTGAACCTGTACAACCAGTCCGGCGATCACGCCGAATATAATGCCGCGCTGGCAACGAACCTCTCACTCTCCCGGCCGGACTCCGGGTCCGTGGTAGCCAACTTCGGGGCGCTCTCCGCCGCCACCGGAGGGAGCGTTTTCTTACTGGGGCCGCAGGTTGAGAACAGCGGCACCATAGTCGCTCCCTCGGGGAGAATAGATCTCATCGCCGCCCTGCAGGGCGAGGGAGGGGCTTCCCCGACCATCCCGGATATCCAGATCTCCGGAGGTCTCAAGGCCGCCGGGTCCGGTAACGACGTGACCTACTGGGTAGGGACCGCCCCCGGGGAGTCGCTGAACCGCGAGGGGGGACAATTGTCGGCACCCTCCGGTCAGGTCAACATGTACGGCGCGAATGTCTGGCAATACGGCGTGATCCGCGCCATTTCCGCGGTGAAGCAGAACGGTCAGATTTACCTCGCGGCCCGGGACAAGGTGACCACCGGGCCGAACAGTTTGACCGATGTCTCCCCCGATACCTCGTCGGAAAAGGTTTCCCAGACGTTTTCCTTCTCAGGCGGCGTGGTCCGGCTGCTCGGGCTGCAAACCGTAGCGGACGGCCAGGCCTCCTCACTGCAGCCTCTGGGCTACATCGAGCATTACGGCACCATAGAGGCGCCGGGCGGGAAGGTGGAGCTGGATGCGGTGCACCGGGTCTACCTGGAGACGGGAAGCCGTATCGACGTGGCAGGGGTCTGGGTTGATGAGCCGGCCTCGGCCGACCTGCTCAACGCCCAGTTAAACAGCGTCCAGCTGGCGGACGCCAACAGCCAGAAAGACGGCCTGACCCAAGGGCAAAATATCACCACCACGCTGCAAAACAGCGCATCCTTCGGAGACGTCTCCGGTTCCTTCCTGATCGGCGAGCAGACCACCCGTGAGAAGAGCACCCTCGGGGGGACCATCAGCATCGGTTCCCTCCCTGCACCGAACAGTTCCTCGCAGTTCGTGCTGGATGAATTCATCGCCAAGCAGGGGGCGGTGCTCGACTTCTCCGGAGGGGGGTTCCGTTATGCGGCAGGCAACGCCGCCACGACCAAGCTACTGAACGGCACCACGGTCTGGGACGTAAGCAAGGCCCCCCAAGCCCTCGATTATCAGGCAATCCTCGGGAGCCAGCAGGTGGTGCACGGGAAGTTCGGCGTCACCGAAAATTTCCAGGGGCTCTACCTGGGAGGCGGCACCGCCCTGAACGACTATGTCCCCGGCCGCAGCGTCGGGAGTAACGCCGGTACTTTGACCATAGGCGCCCGCCAGGTGGCGCTGGACGGCAGCCTGAACGGGTCGGTGACCGGCAGCCAGTTCCAGGCCAACGTCACCCCGCATACCAGCGACGATCACAGGGATTACGATATTTCCGTCGCCCGCGGGCTGGAGGCTCCCGTCGGCGGGACCCTGCAGATCGGCAACGACCCGGGAACCAAGACAAATCCGACGGCGGCCGACCTGAATGCCGACTCCGTGGTGGGCGAGATCGTGGTGAAACCCTCCGTCGCCCCGCTTAGTGCCTCGTTCAACGCAAGTACTCCGCTCGCGGGTCTGCGCAGCGATCCGGTCAGCGCAGCCCCGGTGACCGAGCTTTCCGCCGAGGTCCTGAACCAGGCCGGATTGAGCAAACTCAGCCTCTTCAGCAACGGCTCCCTTGCCATCGAGGCGGGCGTCCGGATTTCCCTGCTCGCCGGCGGAAGCTATACGGACAAAAGCGGCGCACGCGTCTTCACCTCTCTCTTCACAGCCGCGGGGCGGCGGATCGAAGACTATGGCGAGGTGGTCGTCCCCGGAGGGGGCGCGAGCTTCACGCTGAAGGACAACGTCACTTCCTACGCGACGGATCCCCTCACCCTGGAGGCGAATTCCCGGTACCTCCCCCTGACCTCCACCCTGTATTTCGCCCCCGGCTCCGTGGTCTCGGCACGGGGCGCCGGCATCGACCAGAGCAATGCCGGCTCCGGCGCCCTCGAAGCGGTCATCACCGGGAGCACCGGCGGCGGACAGATAACCATCCAGGATCTCACCCTGGCCGGAGCATTGACCGGCAACAACCTCACCGTGGCGCAGGGGGCGCTTCTGGACGTAAGCGGCGGCTACCTGATCGACCAGTCGGGAAAGGTAAACGGAGCGGATGCGGGCTCCCTTACCCTGAAGGCGATGAACCTCAGCCTGGCGGGGGATCTGCGCGGTTTCGCCCTCCCCGGCCAGAAGGGCGGGGCCTTGAACCTGCAGACCGGAGCGATAGTGGTGGGAACGACCGGTGCCTATCTGCCGTCCAACCTGCCGCCCGACGCCACCCCCCCCGATTACCTGAACGCCAGGCTGCTTTTGAAGGACGACCGGTTCGCCGATTCCGGATTCACCCGCATCGGGCTGAGCGCCATCAACGATGTGACCTTTGGTGCGGGGGCCGTGCTGGCGCCCTCGACAGCGAGACTGGCTCTCCCGCTCCCTGCTGGGGCCTCCCAGCCGAACAACAGCGTGATCCCGCCCGGAGAGAGCCTCAATAACCCCGATTACCTGGGAGCGACCTCGGTGACGGTCAGTGCCGGCGCGAACATCTACAACGGTGAACTGCCGGGGACCGGGGGGAGCAACAACCTCGCCAATCCAGCCGCGCGTATCGTGGTCGAAGCCGGGGCGGCTATCAGCAGCGCCCCGGGCGGAGCCATCACCCTGAAGGCGCCCGCCGTCGATTTGGAGGGCGCCCTGCTCTCCCCGGGGGGGAGCGTGAAAATCACGGCGACCGGCGCCAACCTCGGAGCGACCGACGTGACCCTCGGCAGCGGGGCCCTGATCCAGGCCGCGGGATACAACAAGCCCAACGTTGCGACGCTGGCCGGCCAAGCGGTCGGCCCCGCCCCGCAGGCGGGCGGTTCGGTCACGCTCGCTTCCAACCTGGGCAGCGTGGTCCTGGGAAGCGGCTCGACGGTGGACGTCTCCGGCTCGGCTCCGGTCGAGGTCCTGACCGCGGACGCCAAGGGATTGCCCGGCGCGGTGACCGCGGCAGGAGCCGCCGGAACCCTCGCCATCCTCTTCGACAACGCATTCGTGCTCGACGGCGCCATCAACGGCGTCGCGCGCTACGCCGGGGTGCAGGGGGGTACCCTCTCCCTGACCAAAACCGCGCACGATCCCCAAAATACCGGCAGTTTCGCCCTGCGGGCGGCCGATCTGAGTGCCTACCAGGCGGCCGGCTTCGATGCCCTGGCGTTCAAGAGCGCCACCTCCCTGACCATGCAGGGCGCCATGGACGTTACTGCGGGCCGGAGTCTCACCCTCGACGCCCCCTTGATAACGGCCGCCGGGAGCGACGACGTCACCTTGCGCGCTCCCTGGATCCGGCTGGTCAATACCAGCGGCCTCGCCCCGCTGCGGCCGGTAGCGGGGGAAGGGGCGGCGACCCTCGCCCTGGTAGGCGACTGGGTCGATCTGGAAGGGGGCCTCTCCGTGGCGCGCTTCAGCGATGTCCTGCTTTCGGCCCGGCGGGACCTGACCCTGGCCGACCGCTACGACACCGCCTGGACCGGGAGCCTGGAGACCGCGGGCAATCTGACCCTGCAGGGGGCGCGCGTCTACCCGACCACCGCGTCCTCCTTCTCCATCACTTCCCACGGCAAGGCCACCATCCTTCCCAGCGAGGTAAGCGACACCTCGCCGGTATACTCCGCGGGCGGGAGCCTGACCGTCACGGCGGACCAGGGGATCGAGCAGCGGGGCGTGCTGGCCGCCCCGATGGGGAGCATCAACCTGGTCGCCACCGGTTCCGGCCAGGCCGGCCGGGTCTACCTGGCGGAAGGAAGCACCACAACGGTCTCCGGAGCAGCTCCGGTCTCCTACGGCTCCTCTGACGGCACCTTCTGGACCGTGAAGGACACCAACGGTGCGGGCACCGGGCAAACCGTCACCGGGGCGCCGGACAAGTCCATCACTCTGACTGGCGCTCAGGTCATCGTCAAGGACGGCGCGCAACTGGACCTGGCCGGCGGCGGCTCGGTCACCACCAGTCAGTATCAGACCGGCATCGAGGGGACCGCTAACCCGTTCACCCTCGTCGGAATCTCGCAATTGACCAATCAGAAGATCCGCCCGGACCGTTACGTCATCATGCAGGACAACTCCGTGCAAATCCCGGGTTATACCTACAGTTACACGGATACCGACGGTACCCTGAAAACCAGGCTCAACGGTGCCGTTTACCTGGCGGGCGTCCGGCTTGCGGACGGCAGCTATCTGAAAGCCGGGACCTATTCCCTGCTTCCCGAACAGTTTGCCTTTCTCCCGGGGGCGCTGATCCTCTCGGACCTCGGGACCAGCGCCGCTGCGGGCGCATCGCAGGTCACCACCGACAAGTACCAGGTGGTCGCGGGTTACAGCACCTTTCTCGGCACCGGCATTCAATCCGCGCTGCTGCACGGGTACTCGGTCCGCACCGCGTCGGACGTGCGCCAGGAAGGAAACTTCACCACCAAGGAGTTTGTGGCCGGAGACGCAGGGAGTCTGACCGTCGCGGGGCAAACAACCGTTATGGCCGGATCGTTCAATGCGGGTTCCCTGCCGGGATACCGGCCGGGATCCCTGGCCCTGAGCGGCGCCGCGATCGAGGTGCAGCAAACGCTCACCAGCCTGGCAAGCATCGATTCGTTCGACACCCCCATTCCGGCCGCCATGCTGAACAAGCTCCAGTTGGCGGCACCGGCCCTGTCCGGACGGGTCGGCAGCCTGCAGCTCGGGGACCAGGGCACCTCGGAAATAGCCATAGGGCAGGGTAGCCTGCTGAACATCCCCAACATCACGCTCTCCGCCAATGACCGGGTGACGGTCGAATCGGGGGCGCAGTTGAACGCCATCTCCGCGAGCGGGGGGACCGTCACCTTGTCGGTTCCCAAGGGGAAGGTCACCGTTCAGGCCGATGCCCTGATTCACGCCTCCGACGCCATTACCCTGGATGTCAACGATGTCGACCTGCAGGGGGGGCTGATCTCCGACCACAGCATTCTCAACCTGGCGGCCAACAAGATCGTGTTCGTCCCGGATTCCTACCTCAAGGGGCCCGGCGACATCGGTCTTTATCTGACGGACAAACTCTGGAGAAGTTTTGCCTCCTATGAAAACATCGGGTTGACCAGCCGCAGCGACCTGGTTTTCCAACGGGACCTGACCATGACCGTGGGGGACACTCTGACGCTCGACGCCGGCCGGTTTCTCGGGCCGGCCGATGTCGCCCTGAACGCTGGCAACCTGATCGTGCTGAAAAATTCCGGGGGCGCGGCAGCGCTTTCCAGCTCGTCGGCCAGCGGAACCCTTACCCTGAAGGCCGGGGAAATAGTCGTGAGCCAGACCGGCAGCAGTGCCGGGGATGTCGTCTTCGACGCTTTCCGCACCGTGAACCTGATAAGCAGCGGTGACCTGACCCTGAAGGGGACCGGTTCCCTGAAAGCATCGGGAGACCTGGACCTGACCGCCGCCCGCCTCACCACGTCATATTACAAGGATGCAACCGTCCCGCTTGTCAGCGCCGACTTCCTCATCGACGCGAGCTTCGGCGCCGGCGCCATCAACCTCAGCAGGGGAGACGGCACCCCGGGGACCTCCGCGACCCCCGGAGGCTCTCTTGCCATGAAAGCCGGGACCATCACCCTCGACAAGTCGGCCGTTATCGAGGTCCCCTCGGGACAGGTCACGCTGACCGCCTCCACCGGTGACATCACCCTTGCTGCAGGTTCTCAGATCCTGGCAAAGGGGAGCAGGGTGGCAAGCGCCGATCCCGGCAGCTACTCCTACTTTGCCGGCGGCAGGATTTCCCTCAGCAGCGACCCGGGCAAAGTAAATCTGCAGGCCGGAAGCACGCTCGACGTTTCCGCGCTTTACGCCGGCGATCCCGGAGCCGCTCCGCTTTCCTGGGATGCGGGTTCCATCGTGTTGTCCTCCCCAAAGCAGGGTGCTGCTCTGGCCGGGGCCCTGAACGGGACGGCAGCTAACGGACAGGGCGGGTCGTTCTCCCTGGACAGCAGGACGCTGGACGCTGCCGGCGGCCTGGACGGACTGGCCGCAAAACTGCTGGGCGGCGGATTCAACAACATTGTTTCCCTGCGTTCCCGCAGCGGCGATCTCGCGCTGTCCGACGTCAGGGGCGCCGCCGGGCAGCAGCTTGTGGCCCTCCAGGGGCGCGAGGTCGAGCTGGTCGCCGACCAGGGGGCCCTTAGCATCAGCGGCAGGATCGATTCAGATGCTGCCGCCGGCGGCCGGGTGGCGCTCTATGCCGGGACCGCTCTGACGCTCGAGGAGAGCGCGGTGATCTCCGCCCGGGGAACCGCAGCCGGGTCCACCGGGGGGACCGTAGTGCTGAGCAGCATGGATGGTTCCGACGGGGGCAAGGTGTTCGGCGGCAATTATGCGCTGCAGGTAAAAAAGGGGGCGCTCATTGACGTTTCCGGTACTGCCAAGGACAGCTCCGGCACCGCGCAGGGCGGGTCGGTGGCTTTCCGTGCCTATCAGGGGAAAAACCTCGCCGCCGACTCCGGCAGGGATGATGTGAATATGGCCGGTCTCTCGGATGGGGCGGTGGTCGGCGCAGCGCGGGTTTCCGTGGAGGCGGCGAGGAGTTACCTGGTGCCGCAAACCGGCGCCGGCAACGCCAACATAGGGGCGGCGACCGCTTATCTGGCGGATGCAGCCGCCTTCATGGCTGCCGCTTCCGGTCTTCGGAACCGGCTCTTCTCCGCAAAGGCAGGGAGCGACCCGACCTACCATCTGCAGGCGGGGATCGAACTGGAGAGCGCGCCCCAGGTGGATCTGACCCTCAACACCAACTGGGATCTCTCTCCGGCTACCAGCAATTCCCGCCCCGGTGGTGAACCCGGGGTCGTCACCCTGCGGGCCGGGGGTAATCTGAACCTCAATGCAAACCTGGTGGATCACCCGGGCAGCTTTGCGACCCTGCACAGCGACACCATGAAACCCACCTGGAGCATCAATCTGGCAGCCGGATCCGACCCGGGCGGCGCCGACCCCCTTGCCGTAAGGAAGGGAACCGGTAACCTGGTCGTGGCTGACGGAAAACTCGTCTACAGCGAGGACGCCCCCATCAACTTTGCCTCCGGAGGCGACACGACTCTGGGCTACGGGTATTACCTGAACAGTCAAGGTCCCGGATACATGCTCAACCGCACCATGCGCTACAACATCGGCTCCTACGGCGGCAAGGTCCGCGGGGAGACCGGGGGCGACCTCAGCATCACTGGCGGGGCGATACAGACCACGATCGGCGACATCGATCTGCGCATCGGGGGCGATCTGAATCTGGTGAGCGGAAAAGATGGCGGCTCCAATCCCGCCTCCTATTCCATCGGCTCCATCCGGACCACCGGCGAATATCTGCCGGGCCCGGTGTACTATCTTCCCGGCGACCTGGCAGCCGCGTCCCGCTTGACCAAGGCGACCGACTACTGGACCTACCAGGGAGGAGGGAGCATCAGCCTCGACGTTGCGGGGAAGGTTGCAGGAAAGGTGAACCGGAATTTCGACAATTCCAACGGCCAGTCCAACGCCTGGGATCTCACCTATTACGGCACCAACAACGGAAGCAAGGGGAACGAGACCGATGTCCTTTCCTATCTGAGCGCCGACTACGAAGGGACCGACGCCACCGAGGGGATCGCCACCATGGCGGGGGGGAACCTCTACCTGCGGGCGGGAGGTGCTGTCACCAGCCAGCTCGGCGTATTCGGCGCCGGGAACCTGGAGGTATTCTCCGGTGGGGACCTGAACGGGAGGTTCCGGCTCGGTGCCGGCGCGGGACGACTGCTTGCGCTGGGGAACTTCGGCACAGCCGACGACAGGCCGGTCCTGGAAATCGGCTCTTCCAGGGTGGGGAGCTCCGAGCTCTCCGTGGTAGCCATGGGTGAGTTGATCACCGGGGGGGTACTGAACCCCTTCAATACCCGCACCGGGGCGGTGGACCAGCTTACCTGGAACCTCACCTACAGCCCGGAAACCTCCGTCTCACTGGTTTCCCTGCACGGTTCGGCCACCCTTTCCAGCACCCCGTTCGATGCGCTCACCAACAAGTATTACGAGGGGTACGACGACGGCAATCTGACCGAGCGCCAGAGAGTCCTGCCGCCGGTGCTGAGCATCATTGCCGCCGAGGATCTGGTCCTGCGGGACAATTTCGCCCTGACCCCCTCCGCCACCGGCAACCTGCGCCTCGTGGCGGGTAACGACATCACTGCCGGAAACTCCAATAGCGGTCTTTCCGGCAGCTACTCGATGGCCATGATCGATCTGCCGACCGGCTCCATCTATGGATGGCAGGTTTTCGGCGACCCCAAGGAATCCCCGAACAACAGGCTCTTCACCCCGCTTTTGAACAACCAGACCGTGCTGCATCAGGGGGACCCCACCAAGGTGGAGGTCAGCGCCGGGCGTGATATCGCGGACATCAATCTTTATCTGGATAAACCCGCGGATATTTCGGCTCAGAGGGATATCGTGCAACTGACCTACAACGGGCAGAACCTCGTGCCGGAAGACCTGACCAGCATCCGCGCCGGTCGCGACATCTCCTACAGTGTCGTTGCCAACCCCCTGCAGGACCTGGGGATGCAGCAGGGGGGCCCCGGCACGCTGCTGGTCCAGGCCGGCCGCAATATCGACCTGGGCAACGCCCCGACAGGAATACAGACGGTCGGCAATAATTTCACCTCCCCGCTGGGCGACAAGGGGAGCGACCTCATTGTCATCGCCGGTGCCAAAAGGGAACTCCTGGCGTCGGAGGCCCGGGCGTTTTTCCTCAACAGCGCCGCCTTCAATCAATCGGGTAGCGACTACTCCTCCTTGTTGGTGCAGGCTTCCGATCTTATGGACCCGAAAAATCACGCGAGCGCCGAGCAGATTAACGATGTTGCCCGGAAAATTCTCGGGGAGTCGTCGCAAATCGTCGACCAGGCGAAAAGCGGCGCGGTCGGTATCAAAATGTTGGGCAACGCCTATTCCGCACTGCAGAATCTCGCCAAAAGAACGGAAATCAATGCGGACGACCGGAAAAAACTAAACGATTATGCCCAGCAATTTATCGTTCAGGCGAGAAGCGGAGTCATAAAGCCGCTCTTCGAATCTGCCACGACTGACGGCAGCGGTTCCATCACCATGGTCAATTCCCAGATCGGCACCCTCGGCCGGTCCTCCGATATCTACCTGCTCGCCAGGGGAGACCTGAATGTCGGCAAGAGCGTCATTACCTATAAGCCGCCGGTGAGCGGCACGGGGATCTACACCAATGGCGGCGGGTCCATCAACGTGTATGGCGGCCGGGACGTCAACGTGAACGAATCTCGTGTCATGACGCTGCTGGGGGGGGATATCACTGCCTGGAGCGACCAGGGAGACGTGAACGCCGGCAGGGGTTCCAAAACCGCCGTCAGCCCCCCGCAATACCAGGACGTTTTCGACGCCAGCGGGAATCTGATAGGGTCCAAAATCATTCCTCCCGCCATCGGCAGCGGTATCAGGGCGGTGACCTACGATCCCAACAAGGCTCCAGGGGGCGCCTTGACGATTCCCGAACCCGGCAACATCTACCTTTTCGCCCCGCAGGGTGTCATCGACGCAGGCGAGGCGGGAATCGCCGGTGGAAGGATCGTACTCGGGGCGACGGCGGTGCTCAACGCCGGGAACATCAGTGCCTCGGCCGGATCCGTCGGTGTGCCTGCTTCTTCCGAAGGTTCAGTCAGCCTGGGAGCGCTATCGGGCGCCGGAAGCGTCAGCGAGAACTCCAAGATGATCGAGCAGGCGTCGACGCTCGGCGGCGCCAGGGAAAAGGGCGCCACGCAAAGCGCGGCAGTGGACGACTTCATGTCCAAGTGGCTTGACTTGAGGATCATCAGTTTCGAAAACGACCCCGACGCATCCCTGCCGTCAGGGCAGGACGAACCTGACCTGAAGAAGCGGAAAAAGAAATGAGATGAGCGCTAACAATTGAAATTACCGGGGCGGACGTCCCGTTACCCCCGGGCCCCGGACTTGGCCTTACAAGGAGAATGAATGCAGGATCATCACTTCAAAATCGCAAAACTCATGGCCCTGGCCATTATGGCGCTGGCGCTCGTTGCCTGCGGCAGCCGCAACAGTAAGCCCGACGGGGTCACCGTTCCCGGCCTGACCACGGCCTTCGTAACCGGATCGCTTTCAGCCGGTACCCTGGTAGTCGTCGATGCCGCCTTCAATACCGAACTGACGCGGATCGCCGCGCCGGGTTACCGGCAATCCTTTTCCCTGCCCGTTTCCATCGGGAAAAGCTACAAGTTCTACCTGGTTCAAAATGAGGGAACTGCCGATCAAAGGGTGTATCCGCTTTACCAGGGGAGCGCCAACATGTTTGCCATCTCCTCGACAACTTCCCTGGATTTCGGTTACCTAAGCACCTCTTCCGGGGTTGCCGTACCGGCCCATGACGTGACGGGCATCCGGGGCGTGACCGGTGTCGGTGAAAACCAGACCCTTCCGGCGAGCCTCGCCGCCTCGGCGTTTAGCGCCGCGGATCTTCCGGGGAGCTGGCAGGTGCTGCAGCTGGCCGGCGGCGGCAATTCCCGCTGGATTCGCAAATCGATCATTATCCTGGCCGACGGCAGCTCCCCCCAGGCGAGCTACGTCTCGAGCCTGGACAGCGGAACGGCAGCGGCGGCCAACTATAAAATAGCCACCGGCGGCGTGGTAACCTCTCAGGCCGGCACCAGCACCCTGAGCGCCGTGATGGCGCAGGACCGGAGCCTGATCGTCGGGACCGTGTCGCTCGACGCGGGAAATCAGGCGCTGGTGGTCATGATAAAGTCAGGGACCCCCTATTCGGCAGCTGACCTGCCGGGAAGCTGGAAATACCAGCGGCTTAGCGCGGGGGCAACTCCCTCCTGGGCTCGCGCGGACGCGAGCATAGACCAGGCAGGGAGCGTCAGCCTCAGTAACGCGGTTGGCAGCGCAGGCACGGCAGGCGCCGCTGTAGGCACCTTGTCCGGTGTGCTGGCCATCGACCCGTCGGGGACGCTGAGCGACCCGGCGCTCCCGGCTTTTTACGGGGTCATGTCCGCCGGCAAGGACCTCGTTTTTGCCCTCAATACCGAAGCCGGCGCGGCAGCAAGCCTGACCGTACTCACCCGCGTGACCGGGGGGAGCTTTACCGGGTCCGATCTGCTCAGCTCCTGGCGGGCGAACTGGCTGTCGGCCGCAAACAGCACCGGCACTTCGAACTGGGGTCGTGCGTCATTCAACACGGACACCACCAACAGCTACCTGGAATCTATCCTGCAAAGTAACGGGGCAAGTTCCGATACGGCCTTAGCTAGCACGATCACCACGGGTGGCGTGGTCGGCTTTTCCGGTACCGATTTTTCCGGCATCGTTACACTCAATAAGAACTTCATGGTGGGAGTTATGACAGAGGCCAACGGCAACTACTCTCTTTATACCTTTTTAAAGTGATTCTTTGCGGGTGGCTCCCAAAGCGGCGAAACGGCTTTGCCCAAACTTTATGTGGCTGTTTGGTGTCTGTAACATAGATGGTTTACAGTCGCAATCCTTGTAGGGGGCTCCTGCCCCATGCACCAATCCGGCGGCAGGCTGGCGCCGATACATGTACCGGAGGAGTTTCATGATGCACGATTGGATGAGAAAACTGGCGGCGCTGGCGGGTTCGGTGCTGCTGGTGACGCTGACCCTCGGCGCCGTCAAGGCCGAGGCCTGGTGGGATACCAAGTGGACCGCGCGCAGAAAAATAGCATTCGACCTTTCCGACAAGGGGGCGGCGATCAAGGAGAGCCTTACCGAGGTCCCCGTGCTGGTCAGGCTCCATAGCGGGAACTTCAGCTTTTCCTCCGCCAAGAAGGACGGCTCCGACCTCCGTTTCCTGGGCTCCGACGACAAGTCCCCGCTCAAGTTCCACATCGAAAAATTCGACCCCAAGCAGGAGATCGCCCTGCTCTGGGTCAAGGTTCCCCAACTGGCCGGTGGCGGTTCCGCCGACTCGGTCTGGCTCTACTACGGCAACGACGCCGCCCAGCCGGGCGCCGAGGCGGGCGCCAGCTACGACACCGCCCAGGTGCTGGTCTATCACTTAAACGAGACCGAGGGGGGCCCCAAGGACTCCACGGCCTACGCCAACCACGCCGCGGCCTTTGCCGGGATCCACGCGGTACCCTCCATCATCGGGGACGGCTACAGCTTCAAGGGGACCGGCGAGAAGATCGTCGTGCAGCGCTCCGCCTCGCTCAACTTCGCCAAGGGGCTCTCCTTCTCCTGCTGGCTGCGCATGAACCAGCCCCAGCACGACGCCCACCTGTTCTCCTGGGTGGACGCCGGCCAGCAGATCGTCGTCGGGATCGAGGGGGACAAGCCGTACCTGCGGGTGGGAGCTTCCGGAAAGGCTCCGGTCACCAGCGAAAAGAAGGGGACCCTGACCCTCAAGGCCTGGCACCACCTGGCGATCAGCGCCGACTCGGAAAAGCAGCTCGCTTCGGTGTACCTGGACGGCAAGGAGATCGCCACCCTGAACCTGCAGTCGGCGCTTCCCTCGCCGGCCGGAGAACTCGCCTTCGGCGGCGCCATGGCGGGGAACAACACCTTCGCAGGCGACCTGGACGAGATCGAACTCTCCTCCGTCGCGCGACCCGCCGCAACCTTCGCCGCTGCTTTCGCGGGCCAGGGCCAGGAAGGGAAGCTGGCCGCTTGCCTGCAGGAAGAGGGGAGCAAGGGCGGCGAAGGGAACATGACCATCCGTCTCATCAAGACGACGGCGAAGTCTATTTCTCTGGACGGCTGGCTCATCATCGGGCTTTGTACCTTCATGCTGATCATGGCGAGCATCGTCTTCGTGCTGAAATACAACTACCTTTTGAAGAACCGGAAGAACAACCAGGCGTTTCTGGAGCGTTTCAACGAGCTGCACGACCCGCTGGAACTCGACCCGGAGGACGATGAGTTCGACAATGCCAGCCTGTTCAGGATCTACCGGGCCGGAAGCGAGCAGATCCACAACTGGGCGGAAAAGCGCGCCGAGGGCGACGCCGACGTTGTCCTCAACCGCTCCGGCCTGAACATCTTTCGCGCCAGCCTCGACCGCGCCAGCTCGGAGGAAACCGCCAAGGTGAACGCCGGGCTGATCGTCCTCACCCTCGGCATCTCGGGCGGTCCCTTCTGGGGCCTCCTGGGCACGGTCTGGGGGGTCATGAACACCTTCGCAAGTCTCGCCGAGGCGGGCGAGGCGAACCTCGCGGCAATCGCACCGGGGGTCGCCTCGGCGCTCGCCTGCACCCTTTTCGGCCTCTTGGTCGCGATTCCGGCGCTCTTCGCCTACACCTTTCTCGGCGTGCAGATCAAGCATCTCAATAACGAGACCCATCACTTCATCGAGGAGTTCACCCTGAAGGTCGAGGGGTTCCACGGGGAGGAGGCATGAAGGCGCCCTCCGATGATCATGACGACGTCGTAGAGATCAACGTCGTCCCGATGCTCGACCTGGCCTGGAACCTGCTGGTCGTCTTCATGCTGGTGGTGACCGCGTCGGTCCAGGGGATTACCGTCAACCTTCCCAAGGCGAGCGCCGCGGTCAGTAAGATCAAGCCGAGCACCAAGGCGATCACCATCACCGGCGAGGGGACCATCTTTCTGGACTCCATTCCGGTCACCCTCCCCGAGCTGGAGGCGCGCCTGAGGCAGTACAAGGCGGCCGACCCGAACCTCCCGGTCCTGGTGCGCGGCGACGAGAAGATCTCCTACAAGAACGTCATCGAGGTGCTCGACCTGCTGCAGAAGCTGGAGATCTCCCAGCTCGGCCTGGTGACGCAGAAACTGGTGAAATAGGGCGGGGAGTTCCCCCCGCGTTTCGGAGTGCAGGCATGGCGGTTAGAAAAACGAAGAAGCAGGAAAAAAAGTGGCTGGTCCCGATCCTGGTGCTGTCGGTCTTCGCGGGGCTGTTCGGGGGGCTGATCAGGATGGTGCTCTCGGAGAGCGGGGCGAAGCCCCAGAAGCAGGTCCAGGTCATCAACCTCATCAAGCCTCCCCCGGAGGTGAAGGAGAAACTCCCCGAGCCCGAGGTGCCCAAGGAGGTGCCCAAGCAGACCATAGAGACCCCGAGCGAGGCGCCCGCGCCGCAGGACAACTCCCCAGCCGACGACTCGCCGCCGGCCGGCGACAACCTGGCGGTGGACGGCGACGGCGGGGCGGGGGACAACGCCTTCGGCCTGGGGGCCAAGAAGGGGGGGCGCGCCCTCACGCTGGGAGGAACCGGCGGAGGGGGCAGCGGCGGCGGTATGAACCGGCTGTCGCTGCTTTCCAAGTACGGCGGGTACTCCCGCCTGATGCAGGCCGACATAGAGAAGAAGGTGAAGAAGGTGCTGGAGCAGGAGGGGGGGCGTCCCAAAGGGAAGCAGCAGACCGTCATCAAGCTGACCCTCTCCCCGGACGGTAGCGTCCTCAAGTTTACCATCGTCGGCTCCTCCGGGATTGACCGGCTGGATGCCGCATTCCGGAGCGCCCTGAACGGGCTTCGGCTGAGCGAGCCGCCGCCCGACGGCATGCCGGGCACCATGACGCTGAGGATCACCACCAGCGGCTAGGGGAAGGGGACTGTCCCCTGCTCGTTCTGATAAGCCGATTCAAACGTATCCGTAAAGAAGCTGAAGTGCAGCTTTTGATTTTGGTCCGGTGCACGCACTGATCTACCTTGCAGGTTATTTATCGTGGAGGAGTTATTATGAAGTGCCGTTTAGCGCCGCTTTTGGGCGCTCTGTTTCTTTTGACGAGTTTGGCCGGCACGGAGGTCGGGGCCGAGGAAAAGGGCGTTTCCGCCTCCTCCCCGTTTAGTTCGGTGCTGGAACTCTTGCGCAGCAAGCAGATCATCAGTGACGCCGAGGCTAAAACCCTGGCCCTGCGGGGGGGGAGTACCGCCGAGGCCAAGACCCTGGTGGAACTTCTCAAGGCGAAGGGGGTCATCAGCGACGAAGAGGCAGCCAAGGCCATCGCGGCCCAGGTCCCGGAGCTGGGTGACAAGGTGCTGCCCGCCTCGCAGGATGCTCAGTACATCGCCCAGTTGCGGGCGCGCTGGGTCAAGAACAAAAACCGCGGCAAGGACTTCGACGAATGGTTCGCCGGGGTAAGCGACCCGGAGGAGATCATCGGCCGGATGCGCGTCATGGGAGCCCTGAGCGCGAGCGAGTCGGATGAGCTCGAGGCCCTGTACCGCGACCACTACATGACCGGTGCCATCGCGGCGGCCATGCAGACCAAGGAGCAGGATTACCTGGAGCGGATCAGGAAAGGGGTGGCCTGGGAACTCGACGAGAAGATCAAGGAGAAATCCAAGGGAGACTGGAACCAGCGCGTCAAGCTTTCCGGCGACTTCCGCCTGCGCTACGAAAAGGACATCTTCGACGCCGGCAACGGCGACTTCCTGAGCCCGTCAAATCCGACCCAGATCATGAACTCGACTGTCGACCGCCAGGCCCTGAAATTGCGCGCCCGCCTCGGAGTCGATGCCAAAGTAGGCGACGACTTCCTGGTCGGCATCGGGCTTGCGAGCGACACCAACCGTGCCTCCGGCAGCCCGGTCTCCACCAACGCGACCCTGGGCGATTCCTTCAACAAGAAGGCCCTTGCCCTGGACAAGGCGTTCCTGCGCTGGAGCCCCGACCCCTCCTTCTCCGTCTGGGGCGGCCGCTTTCCCAGCCCCTGGTACAGCACCGACCTGGTCTGGGACCCGGATGTCAACTTCGACGGGGTCGCCGCGCAGTACCGGCCTCAGCTCACCAACAACCTGGGGCTCTTTTTCACCACCGGCATCTTCCCGGTCCAGGAGGTGGAGCTCTCCCAGCACGACAAATGGCTCTTCGGCTCCCAGGTCGGGGTGCAGTACGGCTCCGCGGAAGGCCTGAGCGCCAAGCTGGCGGTCGGCTACTACGACTTCATGAACACGGTCGGCCGGGTGAACGACCCCGCCCAGCCGGGCCTCACCGACTGGACCGCACCCGCCTTCCAGCAGAAGGGGAACACGCTGATGGACATCGACCCCAGTGCGTCGATCAAGACCGCCTACGCCTCGGCCTTCCGGGAGCTGAACCTTACCGGCGCGCTCGACCTCGGCTACTGGCAGCCGGTGCATGTCATTTTTTCCGCCGATTACGTGAATAACCTCGGGTTCAACCGGGCCGCCGTCAGCGCGCGTGCCGGAAGCCCGGTGAAAAAGGAGACCGAGGGGTTCCAGGCCGGGCTCAGCATCGGCTATCCCGCCGTGCAGGAACTCTGGGACTGGAAAGGGGTCTTCTCCTACAAGTACCTGGAGTCCGATGCCGTCATGGACGCCTTCACCGACTCCGATTTCCATCTGGGCGGCACCAACGCCAGGGGATGGATCGCCGGGTTTGACCTGGGACTTGCCAAGGACGTCTGGCTCTCCACCAGGTGGTTTTCCGCCGATGTCATTACCGGGCCGCCGCTTTCCATCGACGTGCTGCACGTCAACATAAATGCCAAGTTCTAACCGCTACCAGGGAGCCGTTCGCATGCGCCTGTCACTCTTCTTAGCCGTTTTTTGGTGCGCCGCTTTCATTTGCACCCTCCCGGTCTGCCGGGCGGGCGCCGCCCAAGACCCGGGTTCCAGGAGTCGGGCGGCACTCGTTAACGGGGCGCTCATCTCCGGCGAGGCATACGACAACGAAGTGAAACGCGTCGAGCGCCTGAACCAAAGGGGCGGGCGTGCTGCGGCCTCCGTGAGCAGGAAGCAGGTGCTGGAGAACCTGATCGTGCGCGAACTGCTGTACCAGGAGGCGCTGCGTCTCGGGACCAGGGTCTCCGCGGACCAGGTGGCGGCAAAGCTCGCCGAGCTGAGCGGGAGCCTTAGCGGCGGCGCCGTGCTGGAGCAGACCCTGGACTCCATGGGGCTCAGCCCCGAAGCCCTGGGGGAGCAACTCGAGCGCGGCATGGTGGTGGAAAAATACCTGGAAGGGAGCTTCGCCAAAACCGCCGCGGTATCGGAGGCAGAGTTGGACGCTTACTACCAGGAGCACCAGGACCAGTACCGGGAAGCGCTGCGGCTGAGGCTTTCCCATATTCTCGTCAAGAGTGAACCTGGCGGGGATGCTGCCGGGAAGGAGCAGGCACGCCTCAAGATCCTCGCCTTGAAGAAGAGGCTTTCCGGGGGGGAGGAGTTCGCCGCGCTGGCGCGTGAGGCCTCCGATTGCTACAGCGCGAAAAGCGGGGGGGACCTGGGATATTTCCTGGCCGGGCAACTCGGAAAGACCTTGGAGGAGGCCGCGCGCGGGCTGAAGGTCGGCGAGGTGAGCGGGGTCGTGGAGGACCGCTACGGCCTGCACCTTCTGCTCCTGACCGAAATTCGCCCGGCGGCGGTGCTGCCGCTTGGGCAGGTCAGGAGTACCATACTGGCCCAGCTGAAAAAGGAAAAGGAGCTGAGAGCGTTGGCGCCCGTTTTACGCAGGCTGCGCGCCGCGGCTAAGGTCGAAATTCTACTCAATGAGAATGAACGCTGAGACTGCCGGGGCCGGGGGCGAATTCCGGGTCCCTGGTGGCCGTTTTTAAAGGAGCCTTACCTATGAGAGTGCTGTTTCTATTGCTGGTCCTGGTAACCCTGGCAGCGCCCGCCTTCGGCTTTGGCAAGGGGGCGGAGGGGTGCTCCGGCGACTGTACCGCCTGCCACAAGGTGACCCTGGACGAGGTGAAGGATATTTTCAAGAACATCGACCCGACGCTTACCGTGGAGGAGGTTACTCCCGCGCAGGCGCGCAGCCTCTACCAGATAACCCTCAAAAAGGACGGCCAGGTCCATGTCGCCTACCTCGACTTCTCCAAGAACTACCTTCTGGCGGGGCAGCTCATCGACATCAGGAACAAGCGCGACCTGACGCGCCAAAGCGTGGAGGACGCCGCCACCCTCAACCCTGCCGACATCCCCCTGGAGCACGCCCTCGTCGCAGGGAACCCGAAGGGCAGCAAGGTGCTCTATCTTTTCTCCGATCCCGAGTGCCCTTACTGCGCCACCCTGGACCAGACCGTCCGGGAACTGATCCGGGAGGAGCCGGAGCTGAAGGTTTACATCCTGCTGATCCCGCTGGACATCCATCCCGACGCGCTCTGGAAGACGGAGTCCATCGTCTGCGCCGCCAAGACCGACCATGGTAAGGCGCTGGAGCTTTTGGAAAGAAGTTACCAGGGGAAGGAGGTGCCCAGGCTCAGCTGTGCCGGCGGGACGGGGGCCGAGTTGAAGAGGGTAGGGGCCAGGCTCGGCATTGCCGTGACGCCGACCCTCTCCTTTGCCAGCGGCAAGCTCTTGAGGGGCGCGCGGAGCAAGGACGAGATCAGGAAGCTGCTGGGAAGCTGAAGCATCGCCGGCGCTGACGCCAAGGCGCGCTGGCGCTAAGTGTGGCACGCGTCGGATCCGCTGGATCGGTCGGATCCGACCGATCGGTTCGACCCGACGCGTGTGCTTGATTTTCTTCGCGTCTCTGCGTCTTTGCGTTGAGTTTTTAAGTCTGGTTTAAACCGCAACCGGAAGTGCGTTTTGGCACTCGCGGTAAAACTCCCCGCAGCTGTAAATCCCCTGAACCCCGCAGATGTCCATGGCGAGCCTTCCGGTCACCAACTGTCCGTCCATGGTCCAGCCTTCCTCGATCTCCTCGGAAACGATCACCCGGAGCGGCTCGATCCACTCGCCGGCCAGGCTTGCCGAGTAGGTCTTTATCGCGGCGTGGTCCTTGTTGTGCCAGATGGTGACCGTGCCGGAAGTCCTGAGCGCCCTGTTGTGGAAAAACAGCACACTGACGACGTCCCCCTGGTTGATCTGGGGATGCTGCTCGAAAGCGGTCACCCCGAGGATCTCTCCCATGTTCTCGTCAGAGACCACTGCCCGCCTGATGACGCTCACCTTGGTGCAATGCGCGCGGTAGTGGTCGGAATATTCATATTTCATAACAGGCTTACTCCTTTGGTCCTGCCTGGCTGGCTGGTCCGCCACGGACAGGTGATCTTCCAAACAGTATGGCAGGGTCATGTTACAGGGAGGTTTTCTTGACTTAACTTTGAGGTTAAATTGCCGGGATTTACTCGGGGATGGTACCCGAAAGGGGAAAAGTCCCGTAAGCCGCGGTACGGATTCCGTGCCGCTTGACTGTTTAATCAATATGCTGCAATGCAATTGTCACCTGAATGAAACCCCATCAAAATGATGCGATGCTATCATCGCTCCTCGGCTCTACAAGCGCTCTGACTCGATTCTCATCTATTTAAAAGAGCAAGGTTGGTACTTCATGATTTTCGCCCTACTTTCCTGCATCTCTTTGTTGGTTCTGATTTCCTGCTGGTTTTTGTACAGCAGGAACCTGGAACTGTTTCTCTGCCTGCTCATTGCCATTAACTTCGAATTTTTCTCCATGCTGCCGAAGTTCGTCGGGTACAAATACCTGCTGCTCCCTATGATCTTCGTCCTCATGTTCGAGGGCTTCGTTACCGGGAAACTGTCGCTCGGCCGCTACGGCTGGTGGGTGATTTCGTTTCTGGCGATATCCTTCATGGGGGTGATCGTCGCCTGGTCCCTGGGGCAGGGAATGCTCCTCAGCCTGAAAACCGCCAAGTTCGTGCCGCTGGTGCTGATCTATTTCCTGCTCGCCGGGCGCAAGATAGATGTCGACAAATTCGCCGATTACTACATCGGCATGAGTCTTGTCGTAGCCTCTCTCGCGGCAGTCTGCTACCTGACCCACGGCGCGATCAACTTTTTTCCGGAGATACCGGCCTACGCCCTGATCGGGGATTCCGGACGCCTGCGCATCACGGCCGGGCAGTTCGTCATTTCCGCCGCAGCGGTCGTCGCCTTCGCCAGGTTCACCGGCAGCTCGCGCTGGCGCTATCTGCTGGCAGCGGGGGCTTTGTTCGCTGAGGTCATTTTCGCCCAGCAGACGCGGGGCTTCGTTGCCGCCATATTCCTCAGCATGTTCGTGGTCTATGTCCTCTCCCATAAGCTCACCATGTTGCGGCTCTCGTTTTACCTGGTTTTCGCCGTTTGCTGCCTTGCTGCCAGGCTGTTCTTCTCCGGCGTTGACCTGAGCGGTCTCGATTTTGTCAAGAGAACCCAGGGAGACTTCAAGAGTCAAAGCGGGAAGTACGGAGGAAGCCTGCAGGGGCGCCTCAATGCCTACCTGTACTATTCGAAAGAGATACAAAAACATCCGCTGGCAGGTCGCGGCCTGCAGAATTTCAATTGGGAAAAAAATCCGGAAAAAAACCTGCAAAAATACAGCGGCATCAGCCTGAGCGATATCGGGATTGTACATTTCATCCTGGAGGCCGGGCTGGTCGGCTCCATCTGGCTGCTGTACGGGCTTCTCAGGCTCTGGCGAGACGTGTACAGGCTGCGCGGTCACCTGGTTGTTGCCTGCTACTTCATCATCGGCACCTTCACCATGCCGACCCTCGACATGTTTCTGAGACAAGACGACACCCAGTTTCTTTTCGCCGTTTTTCTCGGTCTGGTTTCCAGCATGACCATCTGCGCCGGGACCGGACGCGGCGCAAAGGGCGTGGTGCTGCGGGCGTCTGTCCCGGTCCCGGAGCCCCTCTCGGCACCTCGGGGGCTCCTTGCCCAGTAACCGTGCGCCGGGGAGCGGTCCCCTTTCGCGGGCGGGAGCAACCGGGATGAAGCGCCTGCGCGTTCTTATCTCGGCCCACGAATTCTCCCCGGAACAGGGGTCGGAATGCGCCGTCGGCTGGAATATTGCCACCCTGATGGCCTGCTACCACGAGGTGACCCTGCTTTGCGCGGATGGACCGGCACTCAATGCCGACTGCTACCGTCATGCCGTGAACCGCTACTTCGAGCGGCAGGGCGCCATACCCGGACTGCGGGTGGTCTATGTCGGGCAACCGCCGGGGACCTTGCGCTGGGCGCGCCTGAACCGGAAACTGATGGCGCTGAGCGGCGGCGTCGGCTGGCAGCCGCTCTACTATCTCGGTTTGAACGGCTGGCACCGGGCCGCGCTCCGCAAGGCCAGGGAACTGGGGCTGGACAATTTCGACCTGGTGCATCAATTGACCCCGATCAGCTTCCTGCGTCCGGGGTTTCTCTGGAAGACCGGGCTGCCGTTTTTCTGGGGGCCGCTGGGCGGGATGTATCGGGTTCCCCCTGCTTTTTCCCGGTCCGGCGGGCTCGGCTCGTTTCTCTTCGAGACGCTGCGCAGTTGCAACATCGCCTGGCAGGTAGGTACCTCCCGGGCTCTGCGCGGCGCGGTGTCGCAGGCGCGGCGCATCTGGACCATCACCGGGAACGAGCTGCGCACCGTGAACGGCTTCGGGGAAAAAAAGGCCTTCCCGATGATCGACACCGCCCCCCCGCCGGGTATCGCCGGCAGGGTCCGGCGCTACGACGGCCAAAGGCCCCTGGAAATATGCTGGTCCGGACGCCATGAGTCCCGCAAGGCTCTGCCGCTCTTGCTTCGGGCCATCTCGCGGCTCCCGGAGCCGTCCAGGATATCCCTGACCGTCCTCGGCGAAGGGCCCGAGACCGCTAACTGGCAGGCGCTCTCGCTCCGCCTGGGCCTGGAAAAGGTCCGCTGGCGCGGTCAGCTCCCCTATGACGAGGCCCTGCAGGCCATCGGGGAGGGGGATGTCTTCGCCCTTTCCAGCTTCCGGGAGGCGGCATCCATGGTAGTGCTGGAAGCGCTGGGGTGGGGACTTCCGGTAGTCTGCCACGACGCCTGCGGGATGGGGCTGGCGGTCGACGGCAGCTGCGGCATAAAGGTTACCTTCCAGAGCCCGGAAACCAGCATCGAGGGTTTCCGCGCCGCGCTGGAGCGCCTGCTCGATAACCCCGGACTGGTGGAGCATCTCTCCCAGGGGGCTCTGCGCCGGGCCTCCCTACTGAGCTGGGACGCCAAGGTGGCGGAAATCGCCCGAGCGTATCGGGAGCTGTCCGGTGAGCCCCCCCCGGAGTGCCTATGAAAGGGGGATCGTTGGGACCCAAGGGAACCTGCCTCCTGGCGTTTTGCTGCGCGGCCGTGCTGCTGCTCGGGAGCGTCTGCTTCACGGCCGCCGGGGCCCCGCGGGAAAGGCCGGCTGCAGCCTTGCTGCCGCTGCGTCTCGAGGTGGATAAGGACCGGCACGCACGTGCTTTTTACGGGGGCCTGCAGGCGATTGTCAGCATTGCCGGGACCTTCGAAATGAACGGGACCCCAACCCTGACGGGAAGCCGAACCGGCATTTTCAGCGGTCCCTGGCAAGCCGGTCTGCAAAGGGTGCCGCCAGGCGGATACCTCCTGGCCGGCAGGGATGCGAAGTCTGGGGCGGCTTACACGCTCCGCCTGAGCCAGGTCGATGACAGTAATCTGGAGGTTGACTACTCCTTCACCGCGCCGTCGCGCCCGGCGGACCTTGCCTTCGACATCCTCAAGCTCTCCGGGGACCTCTTCGCCGGGGCTGGACTGGAGAGTTCNCCCGCGGCACTGACCGACGCCGCCGAAGTGGCGGCGCAGCCCGCGAGCCTCGCCCGGCGCATCCTTCTTACCGGCAAGAACCGCGTCCGGGTGAGGGGTGCCGCCTGCGACCTGGAGATTACCGACCTGCTGGGCTCCGGATCGATCCTGGTCGGGGATTTTCGCGCCGTCCCCTGGGACAAGGAGAAATCCATCATCTTCATCGGCGACCGGCCCGCCCTGGTTCCCGGGCGCCACTACCGGTTCCGCTACGCCGTGCGCTCCCTGGCGCCTACCCGCACCGCGCTGATCCGCGACGAGCGTGCCACCGGGCACCCGGTGGCCGCGGGGGGAAGCCGGGAAAGCTTCCACTCGCCGCCCAGGGAAGAGCACCAGGCCACCGGATATTACCGGTTGCCGGACGATACCGTCATTAGCGGCGACCCGGCGGGAGCTGCCGAAACCATCCTCGCCCGGGAGCTGCACAGCCGGACCGGACTGCGCTGCCGGATCGGCAGCGCAGCGGCTCCCGTTTCCTCCGGAGGAATCCGCATCGAACAGGCCTCCGCCTCGCCCGGGGACCCGCTTCCCGCCGAAGGGTACCGGCTTCGCGTCGGGCCCGCGGGGGTCGTCATCCGTGGGGCGGACGCCCGCGGTTGCCTTTATGGCGCCTATGCGCTCCTGAACCGGCTGCAGCAGGCACAGGGTGGCTGGAGGGTCGCCTGCGGGACGATCCGCGACTGGCCCGAGCTGCCCCAAAGGGGGGTCTGCATCGAGATGCTCCCTCCCGCCCGGCGGGATGTCGCGCTGTTCAAACGCTACCTGGATGCCATCTCGCGCTCCGGTGGGAACCTGGTGATATTTCTCCACGACGCCGTCCAGGTCGAGCAGTGGCGCACGGGAAGCCCGGGGCCGGGCTGGACCGAGCAGCAGATGGGGGAAATTTCCGGGTACGCCCGCTTCCTGGGGTTGGAGGTCTGGGCGGGGATGGGCTCGGTGTTCAACTCCGGCGCCTTCCCCGGCCTGCCGCTTGCCGCGGGGAGCAATTACCCGGACCCCTCCGGCGCGGAAGCCTACCGCCGGCTTTTCGCCCTGTACGACCGGCTGCTCCGCGTCTACCGGCCCGGCACGCTACTTATCAGCCACGACGAGATGAAGGGCCTTTCCCGCTACGCGGCCCTGCTCAAGTCGAGTGAGGCTGCCATCTTCGCGCGCGATGTCGGCACCATCCGCGACTGGCTGAGCGAGCGGGGTGTCACCACAGCAATCTGGAGCGACATGCTGCTCGACCACGAGCGCTGGGAAAAAGAGGTGGGGTCGGCCAACAGCAACAACCCGATGCTGGACTCCGGCGCCACCCACGAGGCGCTCGGCCTGCTGCCGCGCGACCTGGTGATTCTCGACTGGCACTACGATATGCACCGGGAATACCGCAGCGTGGAACTGTTTCGCCGCCAGGGGTTCCGGGTGCTGGGCGCCACCTGGCACGACCCGCAGGCGGCCCGGGCGCTGGCGGCAAGCGTGAAACAGTTTGGCGGGCAGGGGATTATCGCCACCGACTGGGGGCTGCTTGCCACGCTCTCGCCGGCAGCGACCACGCTTTTCGCCCCCCTGTGCGGTTGGTCTTCCCGCTGCTCCCCGGCGGGCGATTCCGATGTCGCATTTCTGGCCGGATACCTGCGGGAACCCGATTTCACCCCTGCCGCCTACCGCCAGGTCCCGCTTCCCCTGGGAAAGGCCGCCAACCGGTCGACCTGGGACCTGGCCCAGGGCTCCGGCAAGGGACTTTTCGATCTCGGTCCGCTCCTTGACCTGCGGGCCTTCCCCTCGGGAAGCCACGCCTTCGCCGGCGTGCAGTTTGCCATCGCTTCCCCCGCCCGGGGCACCCGGGAGAACTGCATCGTCTCGCCGGGGAACGCACCCCGGGGCTCCGCCGAACCGGAGGTCGTGCTCCCGTCCGGCGGCGCAGCGTTAAGGGGGATCGCTTTTCTGCACAGCTGTTTCCTTCCCGAGCCGCAGCTTTTCCCGCGCGAGCTCGGGGCGTACCTCATCGAGTATCAAAGCGGCAGGGAGGTCAGGGTGGCCCTCCGGGAAAACTGGAACATCACCGACGTCCGTTCCAGCCCCTCCCTGCGCAGCCATCCCTGGACCTTCTCCAGAAGTCCGGATGAGCTGGTGGGGTGCTACCCCGGCTGGCGGGGGTTTTCCGCGGGGGGAGTCCCCCTGAACGCCCAGACGCTCATCTGGCATAACCCTTTCCCGAAGGAAAAGGTCTGCCGCATCACCCTGCTGCGCTCCCAGGGGGTGCCGCACACAAGTATCGTGCTGCTTGGCGTCACTCTGCTGCAGTAAGGTCGGCTATAAAGGCTCAAGACGCGTGAAAATTCTCTTTATGAACAACTTCCACTACCTCCGGGGAGGCTCCGAACGGATCCTCCTGGAGGAGATGCGTCTGCTGCGCGAGGCCGGGCACGAGGTGGCGCTTTATGCCAGGTCGCACCAGCGCAACGACCCGGCCCCATTCGAGGCGTGGTTCCCGCCGCACCTCGAACTTGAGGGGCTCGGGATTTCCCTGAAGGCGCTGCGCGCCGTGGGGGAGCTGGTATATTCCGCCGCCAGCCGCCGCGGGTTGCGCGAGGTGCTGGCGCGCTTTCGGCCCGATATCGTCCATGCCCATAACATCTACGGCCGGCTGAGCCTCTCGGTTCTTGACGAACTGAAGGCGGCCCGGGTTCCTGTCGTCATTACTCTCCACGACCTGAAACTCCTCTGCCCGAGCTACCTGATGCTCAACGCGGGAAAGCCGTGCGAGCTCTGCAAGGGGCACCGCTACCACCATGCCGTGCTGACCCGCTGCCACAAGGGAAGCTACGCCGCCTCCCTGGTGTACGCCCTGGAAAGCTGGTTCAACCACGGCCTTGGCAAGTACGACTCCGTGAGCCGGTTCATCGCACCCAGCCGGTTTCTCAGGGACAAGTGCCTGGAGTACGGCTGGGACGCCGCAAAGGTCAGCTATCTCCCCAATTTCAGCGAGCGGTTCCCGACCGCCGTCCCCCCCGCAGCGGGCGGGTACCTGCTCTACGTCGGCCGGCTTTCCCCGGAGAAGGGAGTGAGCGGCCTTTTGCAGGCGTATCGCAGCCTTAAGCGCGCGATTCCCCTGGTAATTGCCGGCGAGGGGCCGCAGCGCGAGGCCCTGCAGCGCTATGCCGCGCAGCAGGGGCTGCCGGTCACCTTCGCAGGCCAGCTGGGGGGGGACGCCTTGCAGGCAGCGCTCGCCGGAGCCAGGGTGCTGGTGATTCCTTCGGAGTGTTATGAAAATGCTCCGCTCTCGGTTTTAGAGGCCTTCGCTGCGGGGAAACCGGTGCTCGGGGCGCGCATCGGCGGGATTCCCGAACTGATCAAGGACGAAGTGAACGGCTTTTTGTTCGAAGCGTCCGACCCGGCAGCGCTGGCGGCCGCCATCGAGCGTTTTTTATCCCTTTCCGGTCCGCAGGCCGCCGCGATGGGGCAGGCCGCGCGCGCCTGCGTGGCGCGCGATTTCTCGGAAAAGCGCCACCTCGCCGGACTGCTGGAACTCTACCGGCACGTACTTGAGAGCTCCCGGCAGGGCAGGGCGCCAACAGTCAGGGGAGTCTTGTGAACAAAAACCGGATTTTCAGCAACGCCGCAGTCTCGGTCCTGCAGGTGGTAGTGACCAGTTGCACCCTGTTTTTCCTGTACCGGATTTTGCTTTCCACCATAGGCATCAAGCTCCTGGGGGTCTGGTCCGTGGTAATGGCCACCTCGTCGCTGACCCAGATAGCCAATCCCGGTTTCGGCGCCTCCACCACCAAGTTCGTTTCGCAGTACCTTGCCCGGGGTGAAAAGGAAACGGCGGGGAGGGTAATCGAGACCGCGGTTCTCAGCCTCTCCCTGCTGATGGCCCTGCTGCTGGCAGCCGTTTACCCGATCGTCAGGATGGCGCTTCCCGCCTTCATAGCTCCGGACTGCCTTAGCGCCGGTTTGTCGATACTGCCGTATGCCTTCCTGACACTCTGGATCAGCTTTATCTCGGGGGTGCTCCAGGCGGGTCTGGACGGCTTTCAGCGCATCGACTCCAAAAACATGGTGATCATCACCGGGTCGCTTTTCTATGTCGTGTCGTGCGCCTTCTTTGCGCGCTTTTGGGGGCTTGTGGGTGTCGCTTTTGCGAGCGTTTTGCAGGCTCTCTGGATACTGGTCTTTACCTGGATCATCCTGAAAAGACGCCTGCCCTGCCTTCCCGCGCTTTGCTATGGCTGGGACCGCTCGCTTTTCCGGGAGATGCTCCGCTACGGCCTCGGTTTTCAGTTCATCACGGTCACCGGCATGCTGAGCGACCCCTTGACCAAGATCATGCTGAGCAGGTTTGGCACCCTGAGCGAGGTGGCCTACTATGAAATGGCAAACCGGATGGTGCAACAGGTGCGTGGTGTGCTTGCCACCCCCGGGTACCTGCTGGTTCCCGCCATCGCCGACCTGAGGGAGCGGGGCGAACAGGGAAAAATAGGGAGGCTTTATGATGATTCCTACCAACTCATCTTCAGCCTGTCGGCTGCGGCATATACCCTGCTGCTCGTGTACCTCCCCGTCATCTCGCAACTCTGGATCGGGCAGGTGCAAGCCTCCTTCATGGTCTTCTCCGCGCTGCTTTGCCTCGGGTGGTTCTGCAACCTTTTGGCGATACCGTCGTATTATGCCAATCTCGGCACCGGAGAGCTGCGCTGGAACCTGATCGGTCATGTCCTGGTCGCCGTCATGAATCCGGTTCTGTCATTTCTGCTGGGGTGGCGCTTCGGCGCAGTGGGCGTGGTGGCAGGCTGGGTTGGCTCCATTGCCGCCGGCAATCTTTTGATACTCTGCAGCTATCACCAAAGAAACCACATCCGCTTCGTTAAACTGTTCCCGCGCTCGGCCGGCGCTACTTCCGCCATCTGCGTGCTTTCCCTGGTAGCGGGGTACGCCGTACTCCCGGGAGGTTCAGGCCCCTGGGGGGGCGGGGGGCCGGCCCGCTGGACCCTTTATCTGGTAGTGAGCTGTGCGATCGGGGCCGCGCTCTGGAGACTTCCGGTACGACAACAACTGGCAGCGATGCTGGCTGTCAAGAAACAGCGCTGCTGCCAGGAGTGAAGCGCCCACCTCAAGGAGATTCTCCCATGCCGGATCATTGGCTAAGCGCTGCCGCGGGTCTGAACCACCCGGGGCTCCCCAAGGTCTCTGCCATCATCCCGTGTTATAACGGCGGAGAAATGCTGCGCCGCGCCATCGAAAGCGTGCTGCGGCAAACCATGTGGGATGCCATGGAACTCATCCTGGTGGACGACGGGTCCCGCGACGGCACGCTGGAACTGCTCGACGGCTTTGCGGCCAGGCCCGGGATAACGGTGCTGAAAAACGGGAGCAACAGGGGGATTTCCGCCACTAAGAACCGGGGGGTAGGGGCGGCGCGGGGCGAGTTTATCGCTTTCCTGGACCAAGACGACCTCTGGCTGGAAGACAAGATCGCAAAGCAGTCGGCTCTGTTTCTCGATCCGCAGCTCGGCCTCGCCGTCTGCGCGCTGAGCTATCAGGACGACCAGGGGAGGCAGCTCGGGACGCCGCTGCTGCCGGCGGAAATGCGCCAGCTGCCTGCGCCGGGGCTCCTGACGATAGATCGCGCGACTGCAGCCTTCCTGCTGAAATTTCCCGTCCCCTCCGCCAGTACCGTGATGGTCAGGAAATCCTGCTTTGACCGGTATGGACTGCTGAACGAGAAATTGTACAGCGGAGATGAGATAGAGTTCTGTTCCAGGGTCATCGGGGGACACCGCATCGCCTTTGCCGCGCTCCCTTTGGTCTCCAAGACGGTTCATGGCGCAAATGCCTCCAATAATATCGGGAAAATGCGGCTGGCAAGGCTGATGCTTCTCGATGAGATAGTCGCCAATGTTCCCGAACTGCAAAAGTATCAGGCGGAAAGGAAGGCTGAAATATACTATTTAAACGGAAGAGAAGCACTTCTGCTGGGCAGGAGGCTGGAAGCTCGCGGCGATTTTATCCAAAGCATCAGGCATGACAGGTATGGCGCCCGCTATTATCTCGGGATAGCCCTGACCTGGAAAGTCGCAGACCGGCCCATCAGGTGGGTCAGGGAGCTTAAGCGCACCCTGCGGGGAATTTTCCGGCGGCCCCGGGGCCTGGATCCGTTGCCATAATACTTGAATCAGGGGAATGGACCATGCTTGTCTCGATTATCACACCTTCCTACAACCAGGGCGCCTTTATTGAGGAAACCATTCAAAGCGTCCTGAACCAGAGCTATCCTCACATCGAGTACATCATCGTCGACGCACTCTCAACTGATGCTACCACCCAGGTGCTTGACCGCTACGAGGGGCACCCGGGCGTTTCCAGGATCATACGCGAAAAGGACCGGGGACAGGCCGACGCCATAGCAAAGGGGTTCCGTTTGGCCAGGGGCGAGATCGTCGGCTGGATCAATTCCGATGATCTGCTCGCCCCGGACGTGGTCGAAAAATCGGTTGCTTTTTTCCAGGCCAATGAGCGGGTCGGCTTGACCTACGGCGACCTGGTTTTTTTCGGGGCCGAGGGGGTGCGGGAGAGCATCAAGAAACCATATCCCTTTCTTACCAGGGAGTACCTGCTCAATACCGACTACGATGTGTCCCAGCCGGGTTCCTTCTACCGGACGAGTGTCGTCAAGGGGGCGGGGTATCTGAATCCGGGCCTCAATTACTGCATGGATCTCGATCTCTGGCTGGGCATCCTGAAAACGCACCAGGCGGGATATCTGGGAAGCACTGCCGCACGGTACCGGCTGCATGACTCGACCAAAACCGCCCACGGAGGGCTCGCCTTCCTGAGGGAAATTTACCGGACCCTGGTGCACCACGGGGCGCGGTTGCTGCCGGTCACCAAGCTGCGCATCTTCTGGTACGGCGCGAAGGTGGTGGTGAAGCGGATCGTCTACGGGGGGGAACGATGAAAATAGTCCATTTAGTGACCTCGTTCGAACTCGCCGGATTGGAGCGGCTGCTCTACGTTTTGTGCCGCAGGAACAGCTCTGACATCGCCAACCGGTTCACCCTTGCCATTCTCAACGACGTCGTCGACGAGGACCTCATGCGCGCGATGCGACAAACCGGTACGGAGATCGTCGAGCTGAAACGCGCCCCGGGTAATCTGCTGAGCGTCGTTCCCTATATTTTCAAGTTCAGAAAGCTGCTCACCGCCTGCCGTCCCGATGCGGTACACGTGCACCACAATTTCAGCTTTCTGGTCGCTTTCTTTGCCACCCGCTTCCTCCGCATCCCTTTGATCTACACCCTGCATGCTCCCAGGCTCTATTCCTCGAGCTGTTTCGACAGAATTTGCAAATGGCTGGCCCAAAGAGGGACCGACAGGTTTATCGCCATCAGCGAGCCGGTGAAAAAGGACTTCCTCGACGGCGCCACCCGTCCCTTGCCGATAACCACCGTGCCAAACGGCATCGACCTTGGCGAGTTTTCCGTTTCCCGGTGTGAAAACCCTGTCCTGAGGATCGTCTGCGTGGCACGGCTGGATCACGAAATAAAGGGTCAGGACATCCTGATCGAGGCGCTTTCCCTCCTGAAGGGAGGTGCGCGGCCCTTCATCTGCCAGTTGATCGGCGCCGGCCCGAGCCGCTCTTACCTGGAAGAACTGGTAAAGGCGCGGGGCCTGGCCGGGAAGGTGCACTTCACCGGGGTCAGGATGGACGTGGCGGCCCTTTTGTCCGGGGCGGACCTCTTTGTCCTGCCGTCCCGGTATGAGGGGTTCGGCCTGGTGATACTGGAAGCGATGGCGAGCGGATTGCCTGTCATCGTCTCCGACATCGACGGGCCCGCGGAGATTGTGGAGGATGGCCGGAGCGGGCTACATTTCCGAAGCGGCGACCCGGCAGATCTGGCTGACAAGATCGAGGGACTCCTGACGGATGCGGGATTGAGAGAGAGGTACGCTGCGGCCTCGCTGCGCCGGGTAGCGGGCTATTCCATCGATCTGGTGTATGAAGCCTACCTCGAACTCTACCTGGATGCCGTTAAGCGGGCCCGTAGACCGTAAATCCGTCCGCTGGCCCTGAGTGGCTTTACACAGAGATCGGGCGACCGATAATGTTGTCAGCCGCAATCAGGAAGGTAAACAACTATCTCCGGGTCCCCCAAAAAAAATAGCTCCGGCCCATCCGGCGCCCGCCTGCGCTTCCTGCTGCTCAATTTGTCACAAGACCTTAACCCCTTGTTGATCCAATCGGGATACTCGTTTGCTACATTGCGCAGACTTAACGAGTGCGCTGCCGCGCTTGCAGTGCGCCTGGAGCCACCTTCCCGCTCTGCTCGGGCGCCGCGGGGCGCCGCAGCTTCCGCTGCCGCGGCCCGCGGCGGGCGAACCCTCCGTTACTTGCGGCG